>Ga0222649_1000260_pt1 | contig 19151 bp, 21 predicted proteins | sample AntAcemetagen337_FD_179865 | JGI IMG/M metagenome (GOLD analysis project Ga0222649, IMG submission 179865) | Saline water microbial communities from Ace Lake, Antarctica - #337 | ecosystem: Environmental > Aquatic > Non-marine Saline and Alkaline > Saline | place: Antarctica: Ace Lake... | reverse complement strand
TGAGAATCGCCGTCATCTCCATTACATTATTGGTCGTGTCAGCCTGTTTACCAGATAATCTAAACAGATCACTAACCACACCCCAACCACCACGTCCAGGATTCCCGAGACAACTCCCATCAGTGTAGATCTCATACATACCTATATATATCACTGTCCTTTTATATTAATTTCTCAGAAGAATGTATATGGCGTTTTTCTTACCATTGATATCGAGTATATTAATGGGATGGATTTGCTTGATAGGATGCTGTGCCGGTTCCATATGGGCGAGTTTTAATATGAACGTATTCAAGATTGTAACAGGGTTTCTCCGGGAAATTTTGGCGGCTCTCCCTAAACCATTTACTTTTGATCTTCCCAGATCAGTGGCTCTCGAAGAGATTTTACGTTGAGAATATTTTTCTCGGTGAAAAGTAGGAGTACGAATATGGGACTTATCGTCTCCCTAATGGTACCAATATGTACAATATTTTGTATGTTATCTTCATCATCTTCGATGGTATCTTATGGAATATATCATTATAACCCAATAACTTTCTTCAAATGGGTGTTCGAAGAAGCTATAAAGGGTTTATTGAAACTTGTGGATAGTGTTGTCGATTTCGCAAAGAATATTGGTACTAAAATAGCTAAGATTGTTACAGATATAATAGAGAAAATTGAAACATTTGTACTCGGCGCAGTCAAGGAAGTCGAGAAGACGGGGAAAAAGGTTGTAAAGGATGTGGCCAAGGGTGGTAAAGATGTTTTCGATAAGGTTGCCGGTGCTGGTAAAAAGGTTATCGATGATGTTGAAGAATTTGGTGAAGATGCATTCAAAAAGGTTGTTGGTGTGGGTAAAGATGTCATTGATAAAGTTGGTGATGCAGGTAAAGATATTGGTAAGAAAGTAGTCGGTGCCGGTAAGAAGGTGATTGATAAGGTTGCTGGTGCTGGTGGAGACGTAGGTAAGAAAGTAGCGGTTGCCGGTGAAAAGGTCATCAGCGATATTGGCAATGCTGGTAAAGTAGCCGGTGAGGCGATGGCCGGTGCTGGTAAGCTTGCTATAGATGAAGTTGCTGGTGCCGGTAAAAAGGTTGTTGATGAAATTGGAAAAGAAATTTCAAAATTCTAATGGTTTTTTTTTGTAGTATATTATATATAGCATGGCCACTTTGGCGCTTAGATTAGCTATTATAATGGCACAATCCTCGTCACTAGGGGCGGTGGGATATGTTACATATAATAATTTCAGGCCAGTGGAGACAGTGGTATGGTTCTTTACTGAATTATTACCGATGAAGCTTGTACAACTTTTCGAGTTATTCATAAAATTGATAACCGATGCAATGAAAGATATACTGAGGCAGATTAAAAAGATATGGGAAGATGTAGAAGACGCCGTCATATATGCATTTGAAACGGTCCGGGACTTTATATTAGGTATAGGTAAGACAATATGGAAGGAGGCAAAGAAAATCATTAAACTCGTCGAAAAGGAATTCACAAAGATATGGAAAAAGATTGAAAGGGGGTTTAATGATGTAATAGATAAAGTTGAAGATGGTGTTACAAAAATACCCGGACAGATAACTAGGGGGGGTAAAGAGGTCATCGATAAGATTGCTGGCGGCGTTGAGGGCGCTGTCAATGCGGTGGGTGAGGGGGGTAAAGAAGCTATCGATAAAGTTGCTGGTGCTGGTAAGATTGCTGTAGATGCAGTCGGTAAAGCTGGTGGAAAGATATTCTCTGATGCTGGTACTGCAGCTACAGGTGCTGCCGATGTATTCGCTGATTCTGGTAAAAAAGTTATTGACGATATAGGCAAGTTTGGAGGCTCAACAATAAAACAGATTGAAAAAGGAATTATAGATCTTTCCACGCACGCATCTCAGGCTATATTAGACGCACCAAAGAGAGGGAAAGACGAAGCAGAGAAATATTTCAAAAAAAAGTTTGGTTTGTAATTTTTTTATATATTGTAATAACAAAACAATAGTATGATTGTCAATACTATTGTTTTGTTAGGACTGTCGGCGTCCTTAGCAGGGGCCGGGATTGGGTTCTATAAATATTTTGATCCTTGGCAGTGGGCTGTAAATTTTGTAAATTCGATACCTCAGAGAGTCGCAGACTTGTTCATGCTTATATTAAACAAGATATTTGACGCACTTAATGATTTATGGGATATAATAAAAGGTATAGGGAATCGATTAAAAGCAATTGCCGAAGATATTATAGAAAAACTTAGAGATGGTATAGAAAAAATGATAAAAAAAATCGAGAAAGGTGCTGGTGCAGCTATAAAAGTAATAAAAAAAGGTGGGGAAAAGGTTGTCAAGGATATAGGGAAAACTGGAGAAAAAGTTATTAAAACAATTGGGGGAGGTGTCACCGATGTAACCACTAAAATTTCGGGAGCTGGTCAAAAAATTTTCGATGATTCCACCGGTGCTATCACGGGTGTAACCGATAAGATTGCTGGTGCCGGCGATAAGATAGTCGGTGATATTGGTAGAGGTGTCGTAAAGATCGTCAGCGATGTTGGTGGTGCAGGTGGTGCGGTCTTCGATCAGATGGGTGCGGGTGCTCAAGCGGCTATAAACTCTGTCGCAAAAGCCGGTGAAAAGATAATCACTGACATCCGCACCGCAGTGAGTGACGCAATTACAAAAATTGGGCGGTTTGCCGAGGAGGCGATAGCAAAAGTGGGGAGATTGTTTACTGCGGCATGGGACGAAATCAAAAAAGCAGCTGAAGCGGCATGGGAAGGGATTCAAGAAGGGCTTCGAGAAGCCAAGCGTGTAGCTGATAATCTCGCAAAGGGACTCGATGCGGCTGGGAATGTAATAGCTGGAGGGATCGCCGATGCTGGGAATGCGCTTGCCAGTGGAGCTAAATCCGCCTGGAACGAGGTGACGGGCTGCTTCTCTGCCAAGACACCAATTAAACTTCTTGATGGAAGGGTGATTCCCATGAAGGATGTTAAAATAGGTGACGTGCTTATAAATGAATCAAAGGTTCGCGCAACTATGCAAATACAAACCAGTCAAGATGACCCATTTTATCGAATATACAGTGAAGATATTCAAGACTATATCTACGTAACTGGTTCCCATCATATAAAAGATGGTGATAAGTACATACTTGTTAGTAACTGTGATAAATGCGAAAAATTAGACACAGTTGATAATGAGGTATCGTGTTTCGTGACGAGCGATCACATGATACCAGTGGGTGAATTTACTTTTTGGGATTGGGAGGACAATCTACTTTAACGTACTCCGCAGCTTTCTTTGGTGTTTTACATATGACATCACCACAATGATCCCTATTTTGATAAATAGAATTAATGGATGTTGAAATTTCGTTACATGACTTCAAATTCCAACGTCCTAACATGGGTTTTTCAACTTTTACAAAAAGTTCAAAAATCTTTTTCAGCATATCTTAACTATACTATACTTTCTTTTCAGTTTTAAATAACATTATCGTGCATTTTAAAATTGAATATTTATATTATTTTATTAATTAACCGAAACCAACAAATTAGTTGGAGAAGGCGAGGCCACCCATACCCGACTGGATGCGGAGGACGTTGTAGTTAGTGGCGAACATGTGCATGGAGAGCGCGGTACCGGCAGCCATCTTGACGGCAACTTGCGCGTTATCGATGCGCGAGAAGTTGCAGGTACCAGTGGGCTGATGCTCTTCGGGCTTGAGCGCGAAGGAGTACGAGTACACACCGGGAGCGGGGCAGCCGGAGTGATGGTTGTACGATTGCACCTGGTTGAAGTACTTACCCTTCTGCTCCTTGAAGCGGTCTTGGCCGTTAAGGACAAGCTTGAAGGTCTCGAGCTGACCGGCATTCTCCTCAGTGAAAGCCTCGGTGGAGAGCTCGGTGGAATACATGGGGGTGCCGAGGTTGGAGATGGGCACGAAGCAGTTGGCATCAAGACCATTGGCAGTCTGGTTAGACTCGAGGGCAACCTCGGTGACAAGGTTCTTCGCGGTGAAGTTCCACAGGGAAGACTTCGCGGCGGTGTTGGAGAAGCACCACACCAATTCCTTGACGGGGTGGTTGTACGAGAGGCGGACCTGCTTGGTGGTGGCGGGGTCAACGGTATCGGTACCGGTGTGCTGCACCTGCTCGATCAGGTATTCGTGACCCTTCTGGGCGAAGCGGCGACGCTCCTCGGTGTCCAGGTAGACATAGTTGGCCCAGACCTTAAGGACGTTCTTGTTGAGGAAGGTGTCGAAATCGGACGCGAGGTCGATGTCGATGCGCACTTCATGGTATTGCAGAGCAATGAGGGGCAGGTACAAACCGGGGTTCCTGTTGAAGAAGAAGATCAGAGGCAGGTACACGGCACCGGTACCAACACCAGTGTCCGCCGCAGTGGTCATCTTACCCCAAGTGGCCTTCTTGGCTTCGTCCAAGTAAAGCTCGGAGTACAGACGCCACCATTTCTGGTAGTGCTTGTCAATGCGTTGACCACCGATGGACAGTTCCACGGAGGAAACCGCACGCTCGGCGACCCAGTTGCAGTCACCAGCCTCCGCGGTGGCGGTGGTGGCGATCGCGGACTCGAGTTCGAGGTACATGTCACCGACGAGATCACCGTTACGGGCGACGGTGACGGAGACGCGACCGGAGTTGGCGGCAGTACCGTTGACGGTCTGCTCGATGTTCTCCATCGCGAAGTTAGTGTGGCGCTTGTATTTGGCCTGGTAGAAAGTTACCTCGGGGTTACCGGTAAGGTAGACGTCTTGGGCGCCATAGGCGACGAGTTGCATGAGACCACCAGCCATTTTGAGAGTTGTTGTACTCTATACGGAGAAAATAATTCCGGTTGAATGTGCGAAATTTCGCACTCTACTTTTTCTCAGTGTAATTCAAATGTCCACACAGCCTGAAGAAATTGAAGAGGGTGAAGTCGTCTCCGACGAATATGAAACTGAAGATGAGATTTCAGTAGATGACCAGGAAAATCCCGAGGACCTTGAGGACATGGAGGACATGGAGGATGATGAAACTGATATCATTGGTTTGATGACTTCACTCATGGCTACCGAAGATGGTGACACGGTGTGTTCGGCACTCGTCGAAATTTCTAACCAAATGCGTATTCAAAATAAAATACTTATAAAGATTCTCTCAAAATTCCAAAATTAAGTTCTTGAGTAATTTAGTTAAAAGATAAATTCATAGTAAGAGTAAGCATGGAAGACACTCACTTCATCGATAAGGAGCCGAACAGGTATGAAGCACTGGCCGAGCTACAAAAAGAGCAAATCCAATCGATGAATGAGGAACAAATAATTGAGATAGTAAGAAAATTTGAAGTTTTCTGGGATCTTCAGACTGAAGATTATAGAAATGCGCGTGAGTTGGGGTACAGGCAATTCATTCATGCTGATAATTGGGACAGTAACAATAACCCAATTCCGGGAAGAATTGACATCCTGGCTATTAAGGGAATCCGAGAACGACAACGTCGTTTTATCATCGACTTGAAAAATCGGGTCATGGATCTCAAGATAGAATCTCGCGATGTAAATGGTGATGGAATCACTCTATGGAAACGGGTTAATAACGTTGTTAAACAGATCAAGGATGGTTATGAAAATATCAGACGCCATTTCATAGCATATGAACGTGTTGTCAATCCAATGGCAGTTCCGCAGGTGTCCTCAAGCTCTGACCCTTCCACTATGGATGAAGATGAGATTGATGATTGTTCCCCGTATCAAAAGTGTCTCCTGTATGCGCTCGATGAAGCGTATAAATCGGGGTACCGGCGATACAAAGACTTCTGCTGTGAAGAAATCAAAACCATAGATGGGTACTGCACCCGGGCATGGGTCGCAAAACAGGAGATTCAGACATTTGTCCGTAACATCGCACCGAAAGACGATGAATTCGCAAACTGGAAAAACTTCACGAGTAGAGGATCAGTATACCGTGATGTAATTGAATACATTTCAAAGTGTATCGACCCCCAATTCCCAGAAATTGAGAAGAGACGCCATGTATGGTCATTCAAGAATGGTGTTTTTGTAGGAAAAGACTGGATTCCTGATCGAGGGGTTCATGGTTGTCGCTTTTACCCATACGATAGTAAGGAGTTTCGTTGTCTAGACCCAACTATTATTGCATGTAAGTATTTCGATCAACATTTTGATGACTTTTCACATCTGGAGAGATGGCAGGATATTCCTACACCCCACTTTGACAAGGTTTTACATTACCAAAAGTTCGAACCCGAGGTCTGTAACTGGGCTTATGTTATGGGTGGGCGCCTCTGTTACGATGTTGGGGATTTAGACAGTTGGCAAATCATTCCATTCTTCAAGGGGATTGCGAGATCTGGTAAATCGACGCTCATTAACAATGTTTTTAAGCGTTTCTATGAGAGTCAGGATGTAGGAACTCTCGGAAACAACATTGAAAGGAAATTTGGTCTATCAGCTCTGAAAGATAGTTTCATGTTCATCGCACCAGAGATTAAAGGCGACCTCGCACTAGAACAAGCTGAGTTTCAGTCCATTGTATCAGGTGAACGGGTTTCTATCGCGGTCAAAAACAAAATAGCGGTTTCACTTGACTGGAAGGTGCCAGGGGTGCTCGGTGGAAATGAAATCCCAAACTGGAAAGATAATTCTGGCTCGGTACTGCGTCGTATTCTCCCATGGAACTTTACTAAACAAGTTCAAGAAGCGGACCCAAACCTTGAAAAGAAGTTGGAGAAGGAACTACCCATCATTCTACTCAAGTGTGTACGCGGATACCTAGACTATTCCAACAAATTTAGGGATAGGGATATTTGGAATGTGGTACCTAATTATTTCAAGCTGATCCAAAAGCAGGTGGCTATGGTCGCCAGTACTCTCACAAACTTCCTCGAGTCTACGAATATCGAGTTTGGTGCAGATATGTTTGTACCCCAGAAGTTGTTTATTCAAGTGTTCAATCAACACTGCCAAGAAAACAACCTTGGGAGGCACAAGTTTCACCCTGATTTTTACATTGGACCGTTCAGTTCAAGGGATGTTGAAGTCAGGAACGAATCCGTCACATACAAGGGGAGACTGTACCCCAAGCAACCCATCATTTATGGTCTTAACGTCATTGAAGAATCACTTGGATTCACAGACGAGTTTTAAAAAAAAATACTTGTACATAATAGTAATGAGTCGAGGAATTCGAGAATTCGTGGAATCCTCAGGCATCAGAATCGAGACCACCGGTCCTAGACATAGCCCATCACTCCCATGGCCACCATCCAGTGGTGCGCCAAATGTACAAGTCCCCCGTGAAGTAGAACTCGATCTTTTGAAAAGACAAGAAGTTCCGAACACACTACAGAGAAATATCATAAATGACAGGCGATACGAGGGTATGTTTAAAGAATTTGAGAATGACCCCCTCGAGAATGAATTCAATGATATCAATAAATTGTTAGAAAATGAAAAACAAATGTCTACACTATTTAATTCCCCCCCGGTACGTGATACTATACAACTTTCAATGAGTAAACTAAACGTCGGTATGTTTAACGCTAATGTAAACAGTGGATTTGGTAAAGAACCACGAATAAACATACAAAAAATCCTCACAAAAAAACCTCTCAATAAAACCTTTATCGGTGAAGGTCTTTATCTAGACACCTTAGATATCAAGGGAATATATGGACGGTTTCAGACAGGTTATTCGCATAGTAAAGAATACGGTCCTAAGGGTAACATAAACAAGGACTATTTCAGTACTCAGATAATATTAAGGATTTCTAATGGGGTGGAATCGCATAAGGTTACGTTTAATATATACAAAAATGGTAAAATTCGATTTTCTGCGGGATTTGTTGGTGAGAATATCGGTGTTCAACCGGAGCTAATCCGGAAATTCGTCGTTAGTCGTTACACGGAACAAGAGGCTTTCTTATATAATCCATTTGAATACAACAATATCAGTGCACAGTTTAGATTCAATGGTGTTTTTAAAAATCTTGGCTTGGCTGCCGCTCGATTCAGGGAGTATGGTATGACGAACGTAACGTATGAACCAGAACTCGGTCCATTCTTCTATGCGTACATCGATGATCACAAATACAATATAACCAAATCTGGTAATGTTCAGATTCTCGGCGGCAAAAGCCCCGAAGATGTATTAAATGCGTATAATCGGGGGCAGAGTCTAATCGAAAAAATGAACGACGCCGGTGAAATTACCATCACAGGGGTCTTCTACGAAGGTGATAAAAAGACACGCACCAAGGCCAAGGTGAAGCCCGAGACTAAAAAGAAAAAAATACTCAATGCTACCCAAGTTTCTGCGTTGAATATAAACAGTAAAAAGTGTGAACGCATGCCCAAACCTGAACTCATAGATTTAGCTAAGAAGTTGGGTGTGGTAGGTAAATTTGGAACACGAGAGCAGATTTGTGCGAAAATCCAAAAGTTAACTAACAAAAAAACAGTCACCTTCAAAAATACCACGAAAGGTGAAAATGTACCCATCACTGGTAAGGTAAATACTAAGAACTTCCGGATCGGGCGAAAAATATGCGATCAATATTCTAAACCCAATCTCGAACTGATCTGTAAAGCTATGAAAATTCCTTACGATAAAAAGGATACTAAAATCAGCTTATGTAAGAAGATTGAAAATGCTCGTAATAATATAGCCGCTAAGCCGGTTGTTAAACCTCCATCTCTAATGGCAATCAGACAGAAGCAGAAAAATGCCAAGAATGCCAGTAATGCGATTAATCGACAGTTGAAGATGAATAACATAGAGATGAAGAGGCGGCTCAATGAAAATTCTATCCGCAATGATCTCGCCAAGTATTTTGGTGTCACATGGATGAAACGATACAAACCCAATCTTAACAATGATGTAAAGGTGGTTCAAAATGAGATTAACAAACTGAATAAAAAGAAGAACGCACTGGGAATACCTTTCAAGCGTGATATCAATGAAGTTAAACGAAGACTTGTGAGTCAATGGAAGATGGAAAGGAAAAGAAACCTCGAGCAGAAATATATCATGAATAATACGAATGTGACAGGTGTTCCGTACAATTTGAAGAATAGTTTCAAACTAGCACTCGCAAAATATATACTCAATAACAGAAAGGGTAAGATATCTAAAAAGGGGATTGACGACTATAGGAAATATTGGTTAAAGTTTAGATCCAATGTCATTTCAAATGCGCGTCCGAAAGGGATTAACCGAGCGGTTACAGCTCGGGTTGAAAAATTATAAAACACAAATTTAAAAACTTTCCTCATTCATATGAAAAATATACGGTTTCATATGAATGGTGATTTATTTCCATTGTGATAATGAGTGTATTCACACCCTCTATTGCTTCTTCTCCTTCATCGCCTCCATCCTCCTCCTAGCCGAGAGACTCTTCTCCTTCATCGCATCAATCCTCTTCCTAGCCGAGAGACTTGTGTATTTATCACCTTTAAATCGGCGGGTAATTGCTTCTTCTTCTTCATCGCCTCCATCTCCTTCATAGCCGCCATCCTCTTCCTAGCCGAGAGACTTCTGTATTTCTCACCTTTAAATCGGCGGATAATTAAGATGACCGTAACGAGTGTTGCTATCACCGCACCAATCTTAATTAGTGTAGGTCGGTTACCAGCCCTGACCTTATTCATGAAAGTGGGGGCTGGGGCAGTAAGGTTTACGGCACTGGCCATTGGTTGAACAGTATTTGACATTTTATAGTATTAACTTAGAAAATTTTAACAAGATCAGAAATCTTATGAATGATGTTATAGAATTCATTATCACTTTTAACATCCTGAGGATTCACAATTTCCAGTTCAATTTGATATGAACACTCTTCCTCAGAATCCATATCAACGCTGTCACCAGAAGATATGGTCATATCAATACTGAGGTTCTTCCGTATAAATGAGTGCCGTGTTTTGCTACGTTTCCTATCCATTTCATATTGACCATATGTTGGAATTTCCCTGGAAACACTGAAACGAACGTCGATTGGATCACATTTGAAATCCTCCTTGACTACATTTATCTTCTGGACCATCGTCTGTTCACCCGATTCTTCGTCAGATGTAATTCTTATATTATTCGCATCATTGTAGAATACATCAGCAACAGATGACTTCGTACTTTCCCACCCCTTATACTTTTTCAATCCCTTGAGAACACGATCCCATGTTTCCTTACCCATATTGGTATCGAATAGGGTACCGTTATGTTTACCGAGACGCAATTCGACTTCAATATGTTCTTCACCACTCATCGATTTGAACGTGGGTTTAACCTTGTCATATATGGATTTAATGTCCATCATCGTCATTGATATATTGCGGCTTTCCCTTAACTGTTTTTTGTTTATGAATTGTAATGAAAGGTTTGATCAATAACGGAAACACCTGTTATTTCAATACAGCTGTACAATGTCTTTTGTATATTCCAGTTCTTTCAAACTACTTTTTAAAGTGTCCTTATACTGGAGAGTGTGAATTTACACAACTTTATTCTCACTTAGTTGCAATTTACTGGAAAAATGGTAAAGAAATGATAAACGTCAAACCTCTTCTCGAATCTTTTCAGAAAAAGTTCCCAAGATTCAAAACGAATGAACAACATGATGTCCAAGAAGCCATCTTATGTATCATAGATATCATAGAACGTGCTCGCCCAGACATAAAACCATGGTTCTATGGGAAGAAAACACAGGAAACCATATGGCCAGATGGAAAGTCTTCAAACGTAGAAGATTTCAGTGTACATATAATCACATCTTCGGGAAACGATATGGGTGAGATGCTTCTTAAAAGTACGGATTGGAATACATTAGAAAATTTCGAAGATAGTGGTGGTAAGGTGCATAGTATCGCTACAACTCGCATGCTATTTTCGAAACTCCCTCAGATTCTTATGATTTCTTTTGACACTAAAAGTAGCGTGAAGATTATTGAAAACATTCTTATCGATAAATATGAATATAACCTCATCTCTAGTGCGGTTCATGTGGGTGATCAAGATGATGGGCATTATGTTTCATTCGCTAAAAAAAGAAATAAATGGTTTTTATTAAATGATGAATCTACAAAAGAACAAACACTACCAGAAGAAGCTGGGTTTTACTTTATGGTTTACAATCTAAAAACTCCTTCATCTTAATATTCTCCTTGATATTGACGATGGTCCTATAAAATGTTCGTCGGTTATTGGGGTGTGTTTTGTCATACCTCCTCTTCAAGGGTTTCCACCACATCGGTTCTTCCCATCCCATATACATGCACTCTACAATCGCACCCTCCTCAAACCATGAGGGATCCTCCATTTTACCTGGTGGGATTTCAGATTCAAAAAACAACTTCCCCTTCTCTTGGATATATAACCTCCACGTGGGAGGACCAGGTGTATATCCAGGTGTTTCCCTCGTAGGTTCACGCTTCATCAAGAAATCCACCGTGTTCTTCATTTGGGGCTTCCACTTGAACATGGTTTCGTGTGTCCCTATACGAATGGGTTCATCTATCGGTGTAAACACGAGTCCATCGACTTCTTGTTTTACTGTTGGGAGATACTCATCCATAAATTGTTGGAAATCCCTCATATGATGAAACTCCTTCAATTGAAGGCGCCATTTATCTGATTTCATGTAGATAACGGGTTGAACTACACCAAACTTCGCATACCCGAGTCGGTCCAATAAATTGGAGTCCCATACTGATTTCCCACACACAAGCACGGCATCGTAAATCATGAGTGTATTCTCATACAGTTCGCCATCCAAGATTGTTCCATCATACACATCTTTTTTTAGATTGAGTGACACTTCAAACATCTTGAATGATCGATTCACAAATAGACATTTTTTCTTTCCCTCAAACATTAAAGCGACCATCATGTGTCTCTCACCATCTGTTTTTTCACACACGGTATAATTACCCTTTTTCAAAACTGGGAAATGTCTGTACTCAATCGAGATCGGTTGAGGTCCAGGGAAATAGTCTGTACTACCCCATGTAGTGTGAATAAATTTGACAACAAATTTATAAAGTGGGGAGTCCGACTTTATAGACATGTTTTATGATCGTATATAAACTTTAATTTACTTTTACACCTGCAGCGTTCAGAATGTTACTTACACATTCATGTGTATATGTTGTTGTCAACTTAGCTGCCGTAAATGCATATGTACGAACACCTTGTTCTGAAAACTTTTCAAACATCTTTGGATAAATTTTATAATTTCCAGTCTTCTTATCCTTTATAGATTTCAATACATTTTTGGTATTCATCATCCATACCCGTGCAGTTGTATGTGCAACCTGATAGATATCCTTGGAGATCTTCTTACCCACATCTGTGTCAAAGTGAAGTCCCATTTGAGATGGTGCTTCTTTGCAGTCTGATTTGATCTTATCCTTAAACATTTTCCAATCGATCCCCTCCTTTACACCTGGGAAGACGAGACAACCTACGGTATCATGAGGTTCGAAGATCTGGTCGAGTGACTCATCATCGACACCGATTCCGAAATCTAAAAACAGTATACGATCATGTGTTTTTAAATATTTTTGAACGGCTTCAGCCTTTGCGTATGGGTCATCTATCACATATGTAATTTCATTATTAATATTCTTTTGGAGGCATCTCATATTAAGTCTAAGAATGGCATGGAGTGTTTTTACCGAACACGATTTTGAACGAGTGGTTACGATGGTAACGAGATTCATGTGTTATTATATATTCTAAGCCTTAAGCCTATCATTAAGGCATCCACCGAATGGTAAGTTTCCTACGTGCCCGAGTGTTGTGTTTACATCCGCATAAATTTTACCTTCGGTTTGCTGCCACCTTCTACAAAATGCATAATCTTCAGACAAGTATCTGCGAGTCACTGGATCTATCATACAATCGAACGCTGCATGATAATCGTCAAAGTCCCTATTTTGGTGATCATTCTTACACCAGAGTTCTGGAAACTTCTCCTCTAGGGTCTTAAACACTGACCGTTTAATCATCATGAAACCAGTTGGACCGTCCAAAATTTCTATAAATCCATCTTTGATTGGACGATTCTGGGCTCCAAAATTGATGACAAGACTTGACGAAAGCATAGACATATCACGTTCATCGCCATTCTTTACTGCTTCAGCTGCTTGATCCCACATGACAACCTTCTTGGGATAACACGCCACTGACAGGTCGTGTCCAGATTTGACGAGACGAACGACAGCTTCGGGATCAAAATGAACATCCGCATCTATAAACATAAAATAATCACAATCAGTTTTCTGCATGAAACGACCGACGGAAACATTCCGAGCCCGGTGAACGAGTGATTCATTTTCAGTAGTATCAAGGTACATCTGAATTCCTTCCTTTATGAGGAGGAGTTGAAGCTTGATCATACTAGACATATATTTCTCTAAACATAATCCACCGTAGCATGGGGTGGATATGAATAATTTGGTCATATATTAACTATGACTTTTAACCTCTAAGTGTTTTTTTATAATAGTTTCAATTTTATTCAATGTTGGTATTGATACAGCACATTTTTCACACATTTCCGTTTTGGAAACTTTGGTTTTCAAAACCATATAGATAATTGAGGAAGCTACACTGTTTGGTGTTTTACTCATGAGTTCTACACAATCTTCCACGGTATTGCACATATTTATACATTTCAAACGTTCTTCTCGAGTTACTTCAAATGAATTCAAGAGTCGATTCATAACATCGAAAGCTTTCGTCACATAATTCTTCTTTGTCGCACCCATGATAATATCTTTAAACATTTGGGTAGTTCTACTAACATCTCTAGATTGAATTCCAAACATATCTGAAATTTCTCTAGTCGTTCTAGAAACCTTTGCGAGACGACACGCGTACAGAACACAATTTGCTTTGATACCGAGACGCACCGCACCCCGCGTAAGTTTTCCCTCGTTGAATTTTCTGTACATCATCTTCGCGTCTTTCAGTACGGCATCTGGGAGTGTGTGACACGCCTCATCGATATCCTTATATGCGTGAAATAGTGAGCGATCTCGGTGATTCATTGACATGTGAAAATTGATTTTAGCCATACGTTTATTTTCGTATGTTGAAGATCTTTGTGTAGAAATAACTGTTCCCTTTCCCCAATTTTGAGAAAAGAGTTCAGGGTTTGCATTTGGGTTCCCACATCTAGAAGGATCGTTAATTTTTCCATCATCGGTCACACCGCTCGTCCATTCTGCACTCTCATCAATAAAACGGTCTTCGATTAGACCACATTCTGAGCACGTAGGTAATCCTTCACGGGAAAATACCTTAACCCCTGAGCATTCACGACAAAAATTTATATTCACTGGCTTTTCTTCATTTTCCTTTGTATTTAGTAATAGACGGTCTATGTCAGACCATATAGCAGCCAGCATCTTGGTATGATTGTCGGTGCTTTTTTTAAAAAACAAATTACGCAGAAGTACTTAGGCGTCGTATGTTCGTTTCAATCAGATCAACAGTTTCCTTAAAACTTTTACCACCTGAGGTCGTCGGCTCCCATGCATTCCATTCTCTATCGATAGCCTGATGCCCGGGGGGTAATGGGATATCTTGACCAACGATCTCACTATCTGATACAACAAACCCTTCAAGGTCAGACCCATCATCACCACCTTCATCGTATATATCACTATCACTATCTTCAATGTCTATTTCTGAGTAAAACGCGAACATATTCATGCCAAGAGGCCTCAATTCCAGATCCTCAAAAGTGGTCCCAGACGGATAATGTTCTGTGAGACTTTCGAACGGCGCTGGACACAGTTCACCCTCATCTAATTTATACACACATGCAGACTTATATATAGAATCAGTTGGGTTGAGATATCTCAGACCAAGTGTATTCCCGGTATTCATCCCAACAACTCCGTACATTTCATCTTCTACACCGTCTTCGTTAACGATCAGCTTGACGATATCATTCTGAATTATATCAGAAGGAACAATCATGCTTAGAGTTTTCGGACAAAAAATAATCAGGGATAATATCACAGATGAGAGTTACTATTTATTCGAAGGAAGGTTGTCAATACTGCGATCATGCCGTATCATTGTGTGAATCAGAAAGTTTAAAATATGAAAAAATTATGATTGATAAAGATGACCTAAATGGTGTATGTGGTGGTACAGTTTCAAGTTACCCTCAAATATTTATTGATGATCGTCGTATCGGAGACTACTTCCAGTTTCAAGAGTACATCGAAGAAGAGTACGAACCAATGTTAGCATCCACGCTTAACAGGTTTACTGTCTTCCCCCTGGAGTATCCCGATCTCTGGGAGCTCTATAAGAAGGCCCAAATGTCCAATTGGACTGCTGAGGAGGTGGATCTCTCTAAGGACCTTGACGACTGGAAGACTCTAAACGATAACGAACGAAAATTCATAAAGTACATCCTGGCATTTTTTGCCGGTTCCGATGGTATAGTTTTTGAAAACATTAATAATAATTTCGCCAATGAATTGCAGATATCTGAAGCAAGGTCATTCTATGCGTACCAGTGTCACAATGAAATGGTTCACGGTGAAACATACTCTAAACTTATCGATAAGTACATCAAGGATCCCACTGAAAAAAAACATTTATTCGAAGCTATTCAAACTGTCCCATGCATCGAACGAAAGGCGAAATGGGCTCTAAAATGGTTTGATACAAAAACTAGGTCATTTTCTGAACGGTTATTCGCGTTCGCATGTGTCGAGGGTATCTTCTTCTCTGGTAGTTTCTGTGCCATTTACTGGTTAAAAAAGAGGGGTCTAATGCCGGGTCTCTGTTTTAGTAACGAACTCATCTCGAGGGATGAGGGTCTTCATCAGGAGTTTGCCGTCGAAGTTTTCAAACTCCTACGTAACAAACCTTCTACTGATACAATTCACTCTATCGTAAAAGAAGCTGTTGAAATTGAAAAGAACTTCATCATAGATGCGCTTCCATGTAACCTTATCGGTATGAATGCGGAAAAAATGTCAGAATATATCGAGTATGTCTCTGACAGGCTTTTGAAACAGATCGGTGTCCCCACAATTTGGGGGTCTAAAAATCCATTTGATTTTATGGAAAATATAAGTCTAGACGGTAAAACGAATTTCTTTGAAAAACGAGTAGGTGATTACGGGAAAATGGATGATACATCTGACGAAATCGGCTTCGATGAAGAGTTTTGAGAGTACTGTAAATGCTTGTCATTTTACAACCAATTGACATGAATTGATTGTAAAACACAAAAGTGTCATTCGAATTTTAAATTAGTTGAATAAAGTACCTTCAGATTCAATACCTTGGGGTTCTAACTGGAGACCACTGTCACTCATCTCTATATGAGGTTCCGAGAATTCGGGTTGGGGAGCATCTACCTCAACCATGGGTATTGCGGACTGTATGACAGTCCTAGAGCCTTTATTCCCTTTCTTATCACAGGGTGATTTCCTGTTTATGTTCATCATACCCCATACGACAAGCATGAATACCACTGAATGAATGGCGAGACCCAAAGTAGAGGGGCATCCGGTAGGGGTGGCGATTCTAGAACCCAACACTCTCCTGACGATACGGAAGGTCTCTGGGTTGGCAATCACGAAAAAGGTGAGAGCGGAAATGATAGAGATGACAAGTTTATCCTGCTGTTTTTTACCGTTGCACCCGCAACCACAATCTTTAAATAAACCCATCTTAATTACTTACTATAAATTAACAAAAAAAACCTACTTAAAGTTTGATCGCCTAGTATAAATATAACCAACTACAATGTCGCTCTCTATTCAACGCTCCTCCGATTTCACTACTTCTTCTGTAAACTTTTCGAAACTTCGTAAAAACAAGAATGGCGGCAAGGCCGTCTATCTCAACGCCGGCGACAACAAAAAGCTCTACATTCAATTCCCTTTCATGCGCTCTCCATATGGCCTGAGCGCTTTCACTGATGAGGGTACTGGTCGCACTTCTTACTCTCTCGACCTTTCTTTCGACCCCGACAACACCGAGGCGATGGAACTTCATGACAAGCTCAAGGCTCTCGATGAGATCATCGTAAACACAGTCGCCGAAAACTCCAAGGAGTGGCTCGGTAAGGAGTTTAATGTTGAGGTTCTCAAGCAGGCTCTCTACAAGCCTATGGTTCGCCCTGGGAAGGAACAATATCCATCTACTATCAAACTGAAGGTTCTTACTAAGCCTGATGGAACATTTGTTCCTGAAACCTATAGTATCCAAAAGGAACAGGTTCCACTGGATTCTGTCGAGAAGGGTCAAAAGTGCATGGCCATCGTCGATTTCAACCAGATTTGGTTCATTGATAACAAGTTTGGTGTCACTATTCGTCTCCAACAGGTTCTACTCGAGCAGTCGGTCAAGCTTCCCTCATTTGCTTTCCAGGGTCTCGATCTACCCTCGGATGATGTTGATGAGGATGAGATCGAGGAGGTCGACGAGTAAATAAATCCAATTCCTTTGGAATTGTCTTCCCAAAAAAAAATCCCTTCTTGGTAAGTTTAAAAAACTTCTTACCAATAAGTAAGTATGTCTAATAAGAACATTGAGAGTAACTTGAAAAAATTACTCAAAGGTGAGAGGGCTTGTATACCAGAACACTTCTTGAAAGTTCCTGTGTATAACTCACCAACCCTCCGCACTGGTAAGGGTAAGCTACTGAGTGAAGGTAAGTCTGGTAAAACGTACCGTGGAAGTATTAACGATAACGGTCGTCGGTACGTTGCGTACAAAGAGGTAGATACATCGGGTAGTGTTGCTGGTGCCTTTGAGTTTGAATTCAAAGTTGCTCAGAAATTGAAGGAGTTTGCAGTCCCAAAGGTGTACCTCTTTAAGAAGTGCCCCATCCAAAATAAAGAACCCCAAAGAATACGAAAAGGGGGGGAACCCGGTTCCAAGATGGGTCATTTTATCCAACCAATAAAACGCACCAAACCCAAGGATATTCTTTATATGGAACTTCTTAATGGTATGTCGTTTAATTCGTGGTGGCAAACCAATCCATCTCTTGATGCGATGAAGTCTGTAATCACACAGGTTTTTGATAATCTCTACCGAATTAACCAAAAATATCCAACATTCCGTCACCGCGATTTACACGGAGGTAATGTGATGGTGAGTTCAAATGATCCCACCACCCAATACACTTGGAAAGTTGACGATAAAAAGTATAAGCGTACAAACGCTGCTGTGACTGCTGATATCATTGATTTTGGTTTGTCTTACTGGTCTGATCGTATGAAAAACCCAGAAACAGCTCGTGGTGGATACATGGGTGCGGGTATATACAAGGATCGTCCGGGTTCGATTTACTATGATACTCATAGGTTCTTGTATATCATTTATGTTAAGGTGAGAAATCCAGGGAACTCTAAGGAGCGAGCTATTAAAAATTTCATCGAAGAACTCATACCTAACAAAGAGTACCTTGAGTATAACGGAAAATTCACCAAAACTGGGTATCTGGTTAATGATGCTTTGGCTAAGCAAAATCTCCCCACCTTCAAGACTATTTTGTCACACCCATTCTTAACTGATGAGAAATCACCAAATAGACCAAAGACTCTCTCGGAGGCTCTCAAAATGATTCCCAAGGCTAAGACTCCTCCCAAGGTCACCCGGGTACTTCCACCACGCAACTTCGGTAAGCTTTCAACTGCGAATGGGAAGAAGACTATGAACAATATGATTAAGAAAGCGGCTGCTATACTTGCAGCTAACAAGAATAAATCCAAACCAGTACCTCGAAGGAGACCCGGTGTTGTGCGTCTCAACCCAGTCCCCGAGATTAAACCGACCATTCCTGAGCTTGGACCAACTGCACGGGATATAAATACAAAAAAGATAAATAAGTATGTGAACGGTTTATCAAATGATGAACGTAATATGCTCAAGGCTAAGATTTGTAAACCTTAAAAAAATATTTAGCTATAATAAAATGATACTACTTATCACCCTTCTCATCGCGAACATATACATTCTCTGTCAGACGGGAAAAAGGAAGCTTTTTGATCAGAAGGTGCAAGGGATTAGAAAATGGACGGTTTACGGGACCACGGGATGTAAATGGACTCGTCAACAGTTGGAGTATTTAAATAATACGAAGAGACACTATGTCTTTATCAAT
>Ga0222649_1000258_pt1 | contig 19212 bp, 12 predicted proteins | sample AntAcemetagen337_FD_179865 | JGI IMG/M metagenome (GOLD analysis project Ga0222649, IMG submission 179865) | Saline water microbial communities from Ace Lake, Antarctica - #337 | ecosystem: Environmental > Aquatic > Non-marine Saline and Alkaline > Saline | place: Antarctica: Ace Lake... | reverse complement strand
GTTATCAAAAGGTTATCTTAACAATTGGCTAAATAGTTGTTATTAATACTACATTATATTCTTTGCTAATTATTTAAAAAAACATAGTATTCATATTAAGAATATAAAGTATTAGCATTTCGTATATACATAATTTCAATATATTCAATTAAAATTATACGAATATGTCTTATAACTTATACTACTTAAGGAAAATGTAAAAAAGTTATAAAAAGTATTCTCATTTTACACACAAAAAATATAAAAAATATATAACATACAAATATAACATATACCATAATCTACGATTTACAATACTTTACGCTCGCATAAAAGCGAGAGCCACTCCCAAACATACATCTTTCTCTAACTGTATCTTCATCTTCTCATCTTCAATAACTTTTACCAAACAATAGTATTCGTTCAACTTCCTCTCAATCGTATCATAATATTCATTGATCTCATATTCGTATATCCAAGTCTTGTGCTCACCTAATTGATAATTTCCCACATAATATTCTCCCATATCAAATATCAAATATGTTTCATCCTCATCTTCGTATTCCTCCAAATCTTCTATCATCGCACATAAGGTTCTCATTATTTCTTCCATTTCTTCAACTACATCCTTTCCTATAATCTGTTTCTCGTTTTTATCATCTGCTTTTATATCAAAACTTACTCCTTCATATTCCATTCGTTCATAATCTTTGTTCTCAAACAAATCGCGAGCATCTTTCTGGGTCTTTGTTCCGTATCTTGGCATTTTGTTTGCCTTCTTCTTTGTGTTAATTACACTGTTAGCTTGTTAGCTTTGTTGATTCGCTTTATTGGTTTGGCGGATGATAATATTTTTAATTCAGACTATCAATTTTAATATTTAAATTATTTTTTTCATTACAACTTTATTCAACATAAAGAATTCATAATAAAATATAAAGTATTAGCATTTCGCCCAGATTAAATATACAATGTATTCATATTAAGAAGATAAATAATTAGTATTTTCGCCCAGATTAAATATACAATGTATTCATATTAAAATATAAAGTATTAGCATTTCGCCCACGTTAAAAATACAATGTAATCATATTAAGAAGATAAAGAATTAGTATTTTCGACCAGATTAAATATACAATGTATTCATATTAAGAACATAAAGAGTATTTTCGCCCACGTTAAAAATACAATGTAATCATATTAAGAAGATAAAGAATTAGTATTTTCGCCCAGATTAAATATACAATGTATTCATATTAAGAACATAAAGTATTAGCATTTCGCCCAGATTAAATATACAATGTAATCATATTAAGAAGATAAATAATTAGTATTTTCGCCCACATTAAATATACAATGTAATCATATTAAGAACATAAAGAATTAGTATTTTCGCTCACATTAAAAATACAATGTAATCATATTAAGAAGATAAAGTATTAGCATTTTCACCCACATTAAAAATACAATGTAATCATATTAAGAAGATAAAGAATTAGTATTTTCGCCCACATTAAATATACAATGTAATCATATTAAGAATATAAAGTATTAGCATTTTCGCCCACATTAAAAATACAATGTATTCATATTAAGAAGATAAAGTATTAGCATTTCGCCCAGATTAAATATACAATGTAATCATAATAAAATATAAAGTATTAGCATTTCGCCCAGATTAAATATACAATGTATTCATATTAAGAAAATAAAGAATTCATAATAAAATATAAAGTAATAGCATATTCGCCCACATTAAGAATATCAATACAAATCCTTTATAACCCACATAATATGTTGAACATATTTCGCCTTAAGATTTGCGATGATAGCATTGTGTTTCATCAATTCAATACAAATCCTTCCCATACGTTCGCGATTTTCTATACAATGATACATAATAACTTTATAAGTATTTCAGTTATGACACATTATGATTTTAAGAAGACATTTTTTCAGAATAGTTTATAACTTATGCTACTTAAGGAAAATGTGTATATAATCTTTTTATTTTAAGAATAAAAAATATATTACATATACACATCTTTTATATTTTACATAATATTAGAATATCATTTATAATACAAACCACTTCATTATTCAATTTCCAACACAAGCACGTTGTACTCTTGTAATTTATTTTTAATCAACATATAATAATCAATTATTTCATACTCATAAATCCAATTCCTATTCTGTTCTAAAATATAATCACCTACGTTGTATTCGTCCATATCGAATATCATATATTTTTCTTCCTCATCTTCCCATTCCTCGCATTCTCCCATAATCTCTTCCAATGTTTTCTTCATTTCTTCCAATTTTTTCACAAAACCAATATCTTTTATAACTCTATTGTTTTCGTCGTCAAATATTACCTCAAACCTTGTTTCCTCAATTTTTTTAAAGTCTTCTTCATAGTTCTCAAAGAAGTCGCGAGCATCTTTCTGCAAATGTGTCCCGTGTCTTGGCATTTTTTATTAGCTTTATTTATTCTGGCTTATTTGTGGATAATAATATTTTTAATATTTGTTATCATTTTTTAGCTTAAATTAATTATTTGATTATATTACAAATTCATCAATGTAAAAAATATTATACGATTTAAGGAAATGTATTAGCATTTCGCCCACATTAAAAATATAATGTATTCATATTAAGAATATAAAGTATTAACATTTCGCCCATATTAAGAATATACAGTATTAGCATTTCGCCAACATTAAGAATATAAAGTATTAACATTTCGCCCACATAGAATATACAATGTATTCATATTAAGAATATAAAGTATTAACATTTCACCAACATTAAAAAGCATAACATTATTAATGATAATACCTAAATAAGTTTATTATTATTTAGATAATAATGTTTTATTATTTGATTTATTATATTAAAAATGATAGTATAAATTAAAAAATATCATCAACAAAACTAAGGAATAAAAGCGTATTAAAGCAAATAATATAAAATATGTATGAATGTGTGCAATTCTATATATCGATGTTAGTAATTTATTTGATGATTACAGGAAAATTATGGATAATTGGGATAAATATGTTTTTTGCTACATTATATATAATGATGATGTTATTATTTATATTGTTCATTTCAATAATGTTATTATCTACGAAAAGAACAATAACGAGACGAATTAAATGATTTGAATATTACGATATATAATGTTATGTTATCTATTTTTATATTCTTAAAAGTCTAAATAATAAATATGTTCCAAAATAATAAAAAATATGTTAAAATTGATATTACAATAGTATAATATTATTACCCTGAAAGATGGGGAAAAAACATAACATATAACGCAAAAAGGATAAAACACTATGATATACAGAAGACAATCTGTCAAGAACCGCGAGGGGAAATCGCTGTTATCATTGGGTTCCCAAGTAACAATATAAGTTAAACGTTTTTTGGAAGTAGATAAATATGATTAACTTATGTTAATAATTTATTGAAAATTTTTTTATTTTGTCTTTTATATATTGCTATTCCAGACCCATAGATATTTATTTCTGTTATCATTCTTTTGAAATTGCGAGTATTTAGATATGTGTCAATATCGTTAATTAGCGGGCAATTATTATACAGTTCTTTAGTATATATTTTAATATAAATTATATTAATATTTTTAATATTTTCTTTACTACCTTTCAAAGCCCATAATTCACTTCCGCTAATACATATATACCACATGTCGTAATTATTATAATCTATATTATATTTTTTATAAAAACTATCTAATGTTATCGACTTTAACAAAACAGTTTCTTTATGAAAAATATCAGGAAGAGATGTTTTATATGTTTTATATTCTAATATCGAAGATGTTTCACCATTATTAGATATATTGAATATATATTCCATATCATCTTTATCAGTTATTAAAGCATTATAACTACGTATATTATATATTTTCGCGTGATTATAAGCATCTATCCATATTATATTCTTAATATTTATAGAATTATAGAGGTTTAACACATCAATATTGTTAGAACCAATGTGAATGACACCTTTTATACTCATACTATCCAGATAATCTTTGTAATTGTATAGCATCATTAGGTATATATTCGTAATATATTCTTATAACTTTAAATATTCAAAGTATATATTATGCTACTTAAGGAAAATGATTGTTAAAATATTGTTTAGAATTGTCTTAAACAAAATGAGTTCAAATTATATTTTTTCCAAGAATATATAGAAATGTTTGAAAGTTATAGAAATATATAATATAGGCTTATCTACTCAAAATGTAATCTTAAAAATTGGTTAAATAGTTATAAAGAATGCTATCAAACAAGATGAGTAGATAAGCCTATATAATTTATTTTTTCAAAGAAAATATATAAAATGTTAAAAGTTGTAGAAATAAATAATATACGCTACTCATATGTAATCTTAAAGATTTTTAAAATATTGTTTAGAATGCTATCAAACAAAATGAGTAGCGTAGCGTATAATCTTTTTATTTTAGGAGATTGTAGAAATAAATAATATACGCTTCGCTACTCAAAATAAAGTATTAGCATCATCTACTGAAACAACCTTACGTGTATTAACGCCAGGAAGAATAAAAAATGAAGAAAAATAAATATTGATAATGCTAATAATGTATTTGATTACTGGTGGGAAAATACAGGCAATTGGTATAAATATGTATAATATATGATTGCATTTATTAGAAATAATGTTCTTCTCAATATTCGTTTTATCTATGTTATTATTCTTTACAACATTAATGAGTAGAATTTGAATTGTCTTAATGTTTCGCAAAAGATATATTGTATATTATTTATTTTTTATTCCTCAAACTTATTGACATAATAAAGTATTAATTTTTAGATAATATGAATTATAATATTAAAATTGATAACTGTTTAAAAATATTATCATCCACAAAACAATAAGTGTATTAACGCAAAGAAGATTAACAAGGGATAAAAATACGTAAAGATTTTTACTAACACAGAACGCTACATATTGATAATGCTTATAATTTATTTGATTACAGATAGAAGAAATATGTATTTTACAGGATTATATATATTAGAAATAATGTTCTTCTCGTTATTAGTTTTATCGATGTTATTATTCTTCGCAACATTAATTGAGTAGAATTATCATAATGTTTATGTTTATCATAAAATATATATTATTTATTTTTTTATCATAACTTATTGAAATAATAACGTAATCAATTTAAGAATATAAAATATTCTATTGTTATTTATGTTTTATTATATTAAAATTGATAGTATAAATTAAAAGATTATTATCGCTAAAAGCTAAAAGACTAATATCGTATTAACTACTTTTTAACAAAAAGAATAAGAAAAATATGATTGGATATATACAATGCTACATATTGATGATAGTAATTTATTTTATGACTACGGAAAGAATATGGCTATTTGGGATAAATGCATGTTTTTATACATTATTATCAATGTTAATAACCTTATTATTGAAACGAATAATGAGAAGTATCTAAATGATTAGAATATATATTGGAGTTGATTTCGCATTAACCCTTCTATAATGTTAAGTATATACTGTTGTTGAAATTTATACTACTTAAAGAAAATAGTACATAATTTTTTATAAGTTTGAATATCTTAAAAGTTATAAAACATTTCTAAATATTTAATTATGTACTCAAAAATATTTTATAAGATTATTTAATAATTATACGTATGTTATTTATATTCATTAATGACTTATTTTTTTATAATATTACAAAATACCACCTATTACATTGTTATTTAGTTATGTTAGATTTGGCTATATTAAAATATGGATAAATATATATAGTATGCCGCCTTTGGTAATATCACGAGATAATATAACAATAGGTGGAAAAATATTAGAAACTTCCAAATCTATTGGTTTAACTCCAAAAGTAGAAGCAATACCTGCTTTACTGACAGAAGAAAGAATGTACCCACCTGTTAGAAATGTAACATCTGCAAATCATTCAATAACAGGACAAGCTTATGGTAATGGTTTTTATGTTACAAGTTTTAGTAGCGCTTTTGGAGATGGAGCGAGATATCCTCCTTGGAATTGTTTTAATACAACTGATACTATTGGTGGTCATTGGGAACAAAGTAATAGATATATACAACCTAACGGAACATTTAGTACTTCTTTAACTGTTGATATAGTTTCTGGTTATAATGGCGATTGGTTAAAAATAAAGTTTCCTGTTGCAATTAATCTTACAAAATACGCATTTTTAATAAGACCCAGTTTTTTATCAAGAGCACCAGGAAACTTTAAAATATATGGCTCGAACGATGAAACAAATTGGGTAGAACTTACGCATGGAACAAATCCAACATATGTTAGTGGATTATATGAAACAACAATATCAACATTAGGAACTTATAATAGTTTTGGATTAGTTGTTAATAAACTTTTAGGAGGAGATAGTGTTGCGATTGTTTTAAACTTCGACGAGTGGTTTATATATGGAATGGAACAAATTGATCCAAATAATTATTCAATTGTACCTTTTCACGAACCAATAAATGAAGATTATAAGTATATACCATTTGTTAATACAGGAGCAAATCAAACACCATATAATATACACTTTTCCGAAAATACAGAATGCGATATTTTGATTGTAGGTGGAGGTGGTGCTGGTGGTTTTTTTGGTGGCGGAGGTGGTTCTGGTAGTGTTTTATTTAGATCTCAAATTGTATTAAATGGGGTTATTTCTATTCAAGTTGGTAGAGGTGGCGTAGGTTCACATTTAAATACGGCAAATGGTGAAAACGGATTACAAAGTAGTATAATTATTGATGGAATAACTTATATAGCAGATGGTGGAGGTGGAGGTGGAACAAGACAATCAAATAATATTGGAAGACATGGTAATAATGGTGGTTCGGGTGGTGGTGCTTCTCACAGTAATAGCGGTCAATTTAATGGCGGAACAAGTACAAAAGCAACATATATATATACTGGATGGGAAACAAATGGATTTAATGGTGGTAATGGAAAACCTAATACGTCGGGTGGAGCTCCTGACCACGCATCAGGAGGAGGAGGTGGTGCTGGAGGATTAGGTCAAAATTGGGATAGTACTGGTGGTGGTGATGGTGGATTAGGAGTTGAATATATTTCTGTATTTGGAACAAGTGTTGGACATAATGGTTATTTTGGAGGAGGAGGTGGGGGAAATACGTGGGTGGGTGGGACAGGAGATGTTGGGTATGCCAATGGTGGAAATGGATTATTTGGCGGCGGTGGTAATGGTGGTTATGATTTAATTTCAGGAACTTCTAATGGTAATGATATATCTGCACAAGATGCAATAAATGGAACAGGTGGGGGGGGTGGTGGTTCAAAAATTGATGGTGGTACTAATGAAGACAAAGACGGTGGAGATGGCGGTTCAGGAATTGTAATAATTAGATACAAAATAATAAAAATACCTTTTGAATCGCAATGGACGTATAATCCATCAAATCTTAATGTATATCATCTTGGTAATGTTGGAATTGGTACTATTAATCCAACATCTGCCCTAGATGTTTTAGGATCAGTAGTTGTAAATGGTAGTATTTCTACAAATTCATATATCGCAAGTACAAAGACATTCAAAATAGAACATCCTTTAAATATCAATAAATGGTTATATCATGGATGTATCGAAGCTCCAAGATTTGATAATATATATAGAGGTAAAAAAATGGTAATTAACGGAACTTGCGAAGTAGATATTGACAGCGAATGTAATACTACTGGAGGAATGACCGAGGGAACATTTATGGCATTGAATAATAATTTTTCTTTACATTTGCAAAATAAAAATTCATTTGACGGTGTTAAAGGAGAAATAATAGATGGAAAAATAATAATTAGTTGTGAAAATATCGCTGACGAAATAGAAGTTGAATGGTTAGTTATAGGCGAAAGACACGATGAAGGTATTATTAGAAATAAATTAACAAATAACGAAGGGATGTTAATATGCGAACATTAATATTAAAAGTGTTTATATGATTTTGAATATAAACATAATATGTTTCAAAATATATATTAGGAATAGAATGCCACCTTTGGTAATATCACGAGATAATATAACAATAGGTGGAAAAATAATAGAAACTGCCAAGTCGGTTATTACAGGTATAACTCAATCTATAGGTCCTGAACCAACTATAAAGAGTAGAGGACGAATGTATCCACCTATACAAAATATAACATCAGTAAATCATTTAATAGAATATCAGGTATATGGAAATGGTAATTATGTTATAAACTTTAGTAGTTTTACTAATGATTATGAACCTTGGAATGTTTTTAATGTAAATAGTATAAATGGTGGGAATTGGGGACAGAATAGGTATATAGTACCTGACGGAACATTTATTAGTAGTCTAACCGATAATATTGTTCCGGGATATACAGGCGATTGGTTAAAAATAAGACTTCCGGTTGCTATTAATCTAACAAGATACGTAATTAAATTATCGACAATTTTTAATAATAATGATAGTGCACCTGAAAACTTTAAAATATATGGTTCAAAAAATGGAATAAATTGGGTAGAACTTACACATATAACAAACACAGTATATGTTAATGGTGTATATGATGTATCAATAACAACAATAGGAACTTATAATAATTTCGGTTTAGTTGTTAATAAAATTGTGGGTGGTAATTCTTTTAATGCAAATTTATTAAATATTCGCCAATGGCTTATATACGGTAATGAATTATTGGTTCAAAACAGTTCTCTTATAGCTCATTATAGGTTTGACAATGTTACAAATATAGGATTAAATAGTTCTCCTGTTGGTGATATATTTAACGCTATATCCAATGGACCTTTAACATTAACAACAGAAAAATACGTAAATGGAAATAGTAGTTTATTGACTACTGGATCACAAAATGATATTTCATTCTTAATTGATAATAATGGTAATAAGTTATTTACATATGTAAATTATAAAAGTATATCTATATCTTTTTGGTGTTGGACTATATCGCTTGGAAGTGATATTGGAATAATTTTTTACGGAAGTCCAGCTAATAATGGCGATAATGAAGATATATTTATGCTTTATCATCAAGATAATGTAAATCAATTAAGATTGATTATTAGTAGAGGAACAACACATGAACCTTTAAACATTTCTGTAAATATGCCCATTGTTAATACAGGATGGACACATGTAACGATAGTTATAGAATTAAAAACAGCTAATATTAATTTAGCACAACATACAATAAAGTCTTATGTTAATGGATTGTTACATCAAATACATAATAATAAATTTTATCCATTAATAACAAATAATTACCATTTCCAAATTGGAAGATGGAGGGATGTATCAAATAGACGAGGATATACAGGATATATCGACGACTTTCGTATATATAATAATGCATTGACTGACGAAGAGGTTATGTTATTATTTCTAAATAAGGAAACATATGTTAAACCAATTGTTATCAATAATGATTACAATTATATGAGTTTTCGCCATAATCCATATACATTAAATAATTTAGAAAGAATGTATCCGCCAATACGAAATGTATCGTCTGTAAATCATTCAATAACCGGACAGGATTATGGAAATGGGAATTATGTTATAAGTTTTAGTAGTAGTTATAGTGCACAATATACGCCATTGTATGTTTTTATGCTAAATCAAACACCCGGAGGGAATTGGTCTACAAACAATAGGTATGTGCAATCTACAGGACAATTTAACAGTAGTTTAACCGACAATATTGTACAAGGTTATAATGGTGATTGGATAAAAATAAAATTTCCGGTTGCTATTAATCTTACAAAATATGCTTTTAAAATAACACAAGGTTGGATAACAAACGCACCTGAAAACTTTAAAATATATGGTTCTAATGATGAAATAACATGGATAGAACTTATACACGTGACAAATGCTGTATATATCGAAGGTGGAACAAGAACATACGAAAACACAGTATCAACATCAGGAACTTATAATAGTTTTGGTTTAGTTGTAAATAAATTAGTCGGCAACGATACTTATCACGAGTATATGTTATACATCGAACAATGGTTTATATATGGTATGGAGGTTAGCGAACAAACGCAATATTCAATAACATTTCCTGAAAATACAGAATGTGATATTTTAGTTGTTGGTGGTGGTGGTGCAGGTGGTGATGGTGGAGGAGGAGGAGGACAATTAATGTATCAAAATGGATATTTTTTAACTGGAGAACATACAATAAATGTAGGACAAGGAGGAAAATCAAATGGAAAACAGAGAACAGGTAATAATGGTCAAGAAAGTTCAATAGCAAAAGCAACAGATACATTATTATTATCCTACGGTGGTGGAGGTGGAGCAGGTGCAATAGACGGACAATTTCCAATATATACAAGCACTGTAAGTTCGGGTGGAGGTTCAAGTTATGATACAGTAAGTTTTTTTCCACAAGAAACTTATAGTAATTTTTTAACTGTGAGTTTTGGGAGTATATCGGGGAAAAGCAGTTTTGGAAGTCCTGGAGGTGGCGGTGGTGCTGGACAAGATGCACCGGCACCATATAACTCTGGAATACCAATTAATAGTACTCATAATATTGAGATAGCAAACGGTGGCGATGGTATTGAAAATGAAATAACAGGAACTCTCGTATATTATGGTGGTGGAGGAGCTGGTGGTATAAATACACAAGGTGTCAATTCTACAATTATACCTCAAGGTGGTTTAGGTGGCGGAGGAAATGGTACAAATGTTGAAGCAGGAAGAGGAACAGAAGGAGTTCCTGGGACAGGTGGAGGTGGAGGTGGATGCGAGCGAGATAATGCACTTGGAGGACGTAATGGCGGTTCTGGAATTGTTATAATAAGGTATAAAAAAATAATTATAGAAGAAGATTATATTTTTCCATTACAATGGACATATAATTCAATAAATTCAAGTGTATATCATTTAGGTAATGTAGGAATTGGTACTACTAATCCAACATCAGCTTTAGATGTTTTAGGGTCAGTCGTTATAAATGGTGGTATAACATCAACATCATTAGTAGCAAATACAAAGAATTTTAGAATAGCTCATCCATTAGGTTTAAATAAATGGTTGTATCATGGATGTGTCGAAGGTCCAAGATTTGATAATATGTACAGAGGTAAAAAAATGGTCATAAATGGATCGTGTGAAGTAGATATTGATAATGAATGTAATACAACAGGAGGAATGACTACTGGAACATTTATGGCATTGAATAATAATTGTCAAGTATTTTTAGAAAATAAACAAACCTATGATATGGTAAAAGGAGAAGTAATAGATGGAAAAATAATAATTAGTTGTGAAAATATCGCTGACGAAATAGAAGTTGAATGGTTAGTTATAGGCGAAAGACACGACGAAGGTATTGTTAGAAATAACTTAACAAATAATGAAGGAATGTTAATATGCGAACATGAATTGACATTTTGAATATAAACATAATATGTTTCAAAATATATATTAGGAATAGAATGCCACCTTTGGTAATATCACGCGATAATATAACAATAGGTGGAAAAATAATGGAAACAACCCAATCTATTGGTTTAAGCAAACAAGTAGCAGTTAATCCATTAGCGAATACATTAATAGAAGAACCAGTTTTTAACGATACATCTTTGATAGCACATTATAAATTTGATAGTGATTATAATGATAGCAATATATCTACGACAAAATATAATTTATCAATATTTGGTAGTCCAGAGTTTAATACTGCTAATTCAATTATTAATTCGTCCGTATTTTTAAATGCTAATGGTGAGTTTTTAGCAACATCTGTTAATTTTCCTAATACTTTTGGAACATCTTATAGTTTTTGGTTTAAACGCGATAACAATAACGACCACGATGTTTTATTTGCTATTGGCGCAGACTTTTTTGTAGTAGCACACACAGCTAATATTATATATATATCAAATACTACTGGAGGAAGTGAAACTTGGGCTCAACCATCAATAACTTGGACGACTGATTGGTATTATTTAGTATTTATTTTTAATATAAATGGTACTTGGCAACTATATGTTAATGGAGTTATACAAACTTTAACAATAAATGGGGGAAATTATCCAACACCATCAGCCAGAATGCCAACAGGTAAATTATATATTGGTGGAAAAAATGTTGGATATTGGACTAATAATGATACAGAAGGATATATAGACGAATTTAGAGTTTATAATAGAGGTTTAACACAAAATGAAATAACATCATTGTATTTTAGCAAAAATACATTAGTTCCAATAACGATAAACGACGATTATAAATATATTAGTTTTGTTAATACAGAACCTTCTCTTATAGCATTTTATAAGTTTGATGGTAATTATAATGATAGTAGTGGTAATAATCATCACTTAACAAACAACGGTTCTTCTTTACAATCAACACACGTTATAAACGGACAAGCTGTAGAATTTGATAATACAGATTATTTAGAGTTTCCGTCAACAATTAATCCATATACAATATGGAATGGAAATGGTATAACCTTTGCTTTTTGGACTAAAATATCAAGTTATTCAGGTGCATGGAGTAGGATCATAGAATTTCAACAAAGTATAAATAATACAGCAGGATTTTTAATAGCACAGAACAACACATCAAACATATTACTTTTTCTTATGGGTGGTAGTCAGGCTAATATTAATTTAACTTTTGCAAATAACGAATGGCGACATATATCATTTTCTGTGAGTACAACTGGTGTATGGACTATTTACATAAACGGTGTTAATCAAAATATAAGTGTTACAAGAATTATCCCTTTTTTAACTTATAATTTAAGATATATTAATAAATCCGTTTATGCAAATGATGGAAATTGGGAAGGACAAATGGATAACTTTCGTATATATAATAGAGTTTTGTCTCAAGCAGACGTATCATCATTATATACAACATACAATACATTACCACCTCAAACATACGCAATCAACTTTCCAGAGGAAACAGAAGTTCAATTATTACTATTAGACAATTTAAAATATATAGAAACTGCCCCTTTTTTAACAACAGGAAGTAATAATATAGTCGTAGGTGTCCCTTCAACTTTTAACACTATAACAACAACTATCAACTCAAAACTATATAATACCGGATATGTATCAACTATTACGGGAACAAGTGTAATCTATAATAGTCCCATTGTAATTATTAGATATAAAACAACTAAAATAATAGTACCTATAAACATAAATGAAGATTATAAGTATTTTTCACTAACATATAATGATATACCAGATGTCGTATATGACTTTACTCCATATAATGATTTACAAAGTTGGATAAGTTATGCTAATTCTTTTGGAGCTACAACAAATGTAACATCGTTTGCACTAGGTGGCGTATATATATCCAGTACACCAGTTGGTCATATAACTTATCCTTTGCCGAATAATTATAATTATATAGATGTTATATTTTATAATACACTTAGTTCTGGAAATGTAAATCTTTATATCGATAATGTTTTAAAAATGACAGCAACAGGAGGACAAACAAGAACATATTCTGATACATATACAACAGGACAAATATTAAAGATAGACGAAACTAATGGTACAGTAATTGGCAAAAACTTAATAATAAAATTATCAAGACGACAATCGCAATATAATATAACATTTTCCGAAAATACACAATGTGATATTTTAATAGTTGGTGGAGGGGGTGGTAGTGGAAACGCTCATGTATATTATGGTGGTGGTGGTGCGGGGGGATTAATTTTTGAAGAAAATGTTATATTAAACGGTAGTGTAACGATATGTGTTGGGAAAGGGGGGGATCCAAATGTAAATGGAGAAAACTCGTTTGTAAATTACAACAATGGAATAACTAGAACATCTATAGGAGGAGGGAAAGGAGGAATTGGTACTAGTGCTGGAAATGGGGGTGATGGGGGAAGTGGCGGAGGGGGTAGTGGCGGGGATGGGAGATGGACTGGTGGTATAGCTTTACAAAATAATAACCCTTCATTAATAGGTTTTGGTGGAAATGGAGGTACAGGAGGGGGCAATGTAGGTGCATCTAATAATGCAGGTGGTGGAGGTGGTGGTTCTGGTGCGAATGGAACAAACTGGGCTAATGGTAATGCGGGAGATGGTGGTGATGGAATGTCAGGAGTAGGTATTATTGATTTCAAAACTTACTTTAATTTACCAACAAATAATACAATAGGAGAATATATATTAGCAGAAAATAAAACATATTTTGCTGGGGGGGGTGGAGGTGGTCTGCATATAATTCATGTAAATGCTTCCGGTCATTTTGGATGGGGTGGAAAAGGTGGTGGTGGTGGGTATAAAATAGAAGATGGTAATAACGAGATTTCAAGAAACGGATTACAAAATACAGGAGGAGGAGGATCTGGAATAAATGTATCAGGTGGTTCAGGAATTGTATTAATAAGATATAAAAAAATTGCTGCACCTTTTGACGCTCAATGGACGTATAATTCATCAAATCCTAGTGTATATCATTTAGGTAATGTTGGAATAGGCACTACCAATCCTACATCTGCACTAGATGTTATAGGAACCGTAGTTGTTAATGGTGATATATCATCAACCTCGTTAGTAGCAAATGCAAAGAATTTTAAGATAGCTCATCCATTAGGATTAAATAAAAGTTTATATCATGGATGTGTTGAATCATCAAGATTTGATAATATATATAGAGGAAAAAAAAAGGTTATTAATGGAACTTGTGAAGTAGATATTGACAATGAATGTAATACAACAGGAGGAATGACTGCAGGAACATTTATAGCATTGAATAGTAATTTTTCGTTATATGTAAGAAATAATAAAACATATGATAGAGTTTATGGAATTATAAATGGTTCTAAAATAACAATAAATTGTGAAAATATAATAGAAGAAATAGAAATAGATTGGTTAGTTATTGGTGAAAGAAAAGATAAGCAGGTTATAAATGTACCAATAACAACTAATATAGGGAGTTTAATATGCGAACATGATGTTAATTGAAGAATATTCAAAAAAATATTAAATACAAGAATAACAAAATAGAACTCATTGTCACAAGTAATATATAAATGTTTATAAATAAATAATTTTCATATGGTAATAAATATTATTATGTAATTACTATATTTATTAAAAGAAATGTTTAATTTTTTCATATTGTTCTTTTGTGAATTTAGTATAACAATTCTTTCGAATAGGTATTCTTGATTGAGTGAATAAATCATCTTCATGCACAAAGTCTCCTACAAATCTTCTATCTACAATACATGATTGACCACCTCCACAAGGGCAATTTTTTTCAGTATTCATATTATCTACGCTTTTATTCATCGTATATGTTATAATAATATTTAATAATCCTTATCAATTTTTATTTTCTATATTATTTACTTATTTTTTATAATTATATATATAATATTAAAACCTTTATAAATAGAATATATAAAGTATTCATATTAAAAAATATAAATTATTAGCATTTCGCTCACATTAAAATATAAAGTATTCATATTAAAAAATATAAAGTATTAGCATTTCTCCCACATAGAATATATATAGTATTCATATTAAGAATATAAAGTATTAGCATTTCTCCCACATTAAAATATAAAGTATTCATATTAAAATATATAAAGTATTAGCATTTCGCCCACATAGAATATATATAGTAGTCATATTAAGAATATATAAAGTATAAAAATATAAAAATATACAACATATACAACATATAACATATACACAATGACTTTTTCTAAAACCGAAGAAGAGCGAGCGTCACTCCCAAGCATACATCCTTCTCCATCTGGATTTTGTTCTTCTCGTCTTCAATCTCCTTTACCAAAACATAGTATTCCATTATTTTTTCTTCTATAATTTCGAAATACTCTTCAATTTCGTAGTCATATAACCACCATTTATTTTCCATTATAATATTTTCACCCATATCAAATATTTTACATAGTTCTCCTTCTTCGTTTTCCATAAATTGTACATTGTCATTCTCTAATTCTTCTTTCATCTCATCTAAAGTTTCTTTTATTTCTTCGAGTTTATGAACCAGACCTATTCCATCTACGGTCATAACGTTATTATGGTCTAATACTTTAACAAAAGTATAATCTTCCCATATTTGCCAGTCTTCGTCGCGATATCTAAACAAATCGCTTGCCTCGCACTGTAGTTGTTGGATAGGAACAGGCATCTTCTTTTCTTTACTTTTTCTTTGGTTTTCTTTTTGCGTTAATACGCTTGTTAGCTTGTTAGCTTTTTGTGATACACCTTTCTTGGTTTTGTGGATGATAATATTTTTAATTTTGACTATCAATTTTAATGTATAAATTATTTTTTCAGGACAAATGTATTATTAAGGTTTTGCTAAATAGTTATTAAGAATGATGTTAAATAAAATGAGTAGCGTATAATCTTTTTATTTTAAGAATATTATGGAAATGTTAAAAGTTATATATATAATATACTCTAAGCTACACAAACTGTATTGTTAAAGATTTGCGAATATTCTTAAATAATGATAAAAAACAAAATGAGTAGTGAAGCGTATAATAATATTTTTTAAGAATATTATAGAAAAGTTTAAAAGTTGTAGAAATATATAATTATACGCTACGCTACTCAAAATATATTCTCAAAGATTGGCGAAATATTCATAATAATGGTATCAAATAAAATGAGTAGCGTAGTGTATAATAATATTTTTTAAGAATATTATAGAAATGTTTAAAAGTTATAGAAATAATTAATTATACGCTACGCTACTCAAAATATATTCTCAACGATTGGCGAAATATTGTTATAAAGAATGCTACTTAAGGAAAATGAGTACATAATAATATTTTTTAAGAATATTTGCAAAAGTTTGAAATTTATACATATATATTATTATGTACTCAAAATATATTCTCAACGATTGGCGAAATATTCATAATAATGGTATCAAATAAAATGAGTAGCGTAGTGTATAATAATATTTTTTAAGAATATTATAGAAATGTTTAAAAGTTATAGAAATAATTAATTATACGCTACGCTACTCAAAATATATTCTCAACGATTGGCGAAATATTGTTATAAAGAATGATGTTAAATAAAATGAGTACATAATTTATTTTTTTCAAGAATATTTGCAAAAGTTTAAAAGTTATAGAAATATAAAATTATGTACTCAAATGGTAACCTTAAGGTTTTGCAAAATAGTTATAAATTATGATGTTGAATGAAATGAGTACATAATCTTTTTATTTTAAGAATATTTAGAAAATGTTAAAAGTTATAGAAATATATAATTATGTACTCAAAATATATTCTCAACGATTGGCGAAATATTGTTAATAATGGTAATAAATAAAATGAGTACATAATTAAATTATTTTAAGAATGTTTAGAAAAGTTTGAAAGTTATAGAAATATATAATTATGTACTCAAATGATATCCTTAAGGTTTTTCAAAATAGTTATAAATTATGATGTTGAATGAAATGAGTACATAATTTAATTATTTTAAGAATTTATAGAAAAGTTTGAAAGTTATAGAAATAAAAAGATTATGTACTCAAATTGTAACCTTAAGGTTTTACAAAAAAGTTATAAAGAATGGTAGTAATTAAAATGAGTACATAATTTATTTTTTCCAAGAATATTTAGAAAAGTTTGAAAGTTATAGAAATAAAAAGATTATGTACTCAAAATCTATTCTTAAGGATTTGCGAAATAGTTATAAAGAATGCTAATGAATAAAATGAGTACATAATTAATTTTTTCCAAGAATATATTGAAAAGTTTAAAAGTTATAGAAATATATAATTATGTACTCAAATGATAACCTTAAGGTTTTGCAAAATAGTTATAAATTATGATGTTGAATAAAATGGATAGCGTATCGTATAATCTTTTTTTATAAGAATATTATGGAAATGTTAAAAGGTTATAGAAATATATTATTATGTGCTACACTACACAATTGTAATCTCAAAATATAAAGTGTTGTAATCTATTAGTATATTATACTACTTAAGGAAACAGATATGTTAAATATTGTTAATTATGGTTTATAAATAAAATGAGGAACATAATCTTTTTATTATAAGAATATTATAGAAATGTAAAATGTTATATAAATATATTATTATGTATTCTAAAAAATTGGCGATTTTGTTATAAAGAATGATAATGAATAAAATGAAGAACATAATCTTTTTATTTTAAGAATATTATGGAAAAGTTTAAAGTTATAGCAATATATTATTATGTATTCTTAAAGATTGGCGATTTTGTTATAAAGAATGATAATGAATATTATAGAAATGTAAAATGTTATAGAACTATATTATTATGTATTCTTAAAGATTTGCAAATTTGTTATAAAGAATGATAATGAATAAAATGAAGAACATAATCTTTTTATTTTAAGAATATTATGGAAATGTAAAATGTTATAGAACTATATTATTATGTATTCTTAAAGATTGGCGATTTTGTTATAAAGAATGGTATTAAATAAAATGATGAACATAATCTTTTTATTATAAGAATATTATAGAAATGTAAAATGTTATAGAACTATATTATTATGTATTCTTAAAGATTTGCAAATTTGTTATAAAGAATGATAATGAATAAAATGAAGAACATAATCTTTTTATTTTAAGAATATTATGGAAAAGTTTAAAGTTATAGCAATATATTATTATGTATTCTTAAAGATTTGCAAATTTGTTATAAAGAATGATAATGAATATTATAGAAATGTAAAATGTTATAGAACTATATTATTATGTATTCTTAAAGATTGGCGATTTTGTTATAAAGAATGGTATTAAATAAAATGATGAACATAATCTTTTTATTATAAGAATATTATAGAAATGTAAAATGTTATAGAACTATATTATTATGTATTATTAAAGATTTGTAAATTTGTTATAAAGAATGATAATGAATAAAATAAGGAACATAATCTTTTTATTATAAGAATATTATGGAAAAGTTTAAAGTTATAGAAATATATTATTATGTATTCTAAAAGATTTGCAAATTTGTTATAAAGAATGATAATGAATAAAATAAGGAACATAATCTTTTTATTATAAGAATATTATGGAAAAGTTTAAAGTTATAGAAATATATTATTATGTATTCTAAAAGATTTGCAAATTTGT
>Ga0222649_1000257_pt1 | contig 19300 bp, 16 predicted proteins | sample AntAcemetagen337_FD_179865 | JGI IMG/M metagenome (GOLD analysis project Ga0222649, IMG submission 179865) | Saline water microbial communities from Ace Lake, Antarctica - #337 | ecosystem: Environmental > Aquatic > Non-marine Saline and Alkaline > Saline | place: Antarctica: Ace Lake... | reverse complement strand
ACCAGTTAAAACAAACTATTCTTTGAGGATTGTTAAGTAGGGTAGGGCATACCCGAACTCTAGGCTTGTATCCTAGTACGCTTTTGGAGATGAACCCGCTGGGGTTGTTGTGAGTCAGGCTTGTTGATTGGTGGTACTACCACGGTCAAACAGTCTGGGTAATGCCGAAAGGACATAACGCTTTAAGGTATGTCGCTGAATTAAGAATTCTCGCACCTTCAGGTCGGTGAGTGTCAAGAATTTATTTTTTTTATGAGCCTAGAAACGCTATCCAGCCGAGCATCACTTTTTCCGATCGCCCAATGGGGGTCTTCTCTGCCCAGGGAAACTGTACGACGAGTTATTTACAAGCCCCCCCTGACAAAATTTCTAGAGGATAACGGGGTTCCTTTAGATATTCAGGCATTTCTGTGGTTAAATAAAACTACAGCGTTTAATCTGGAGGCAGGAACTTTAGTTAAACTAACTACAGATTAATTAATAAAAATTTATCGATACGATCCAAGACCAACCCTAGCCAAGAGGTCGAGCCAAAAAAGCTCGACCTCTTTTTTGTAAATTTTTATGAGCACTTCAATTGAAGCTTTAGGTGCAGTGCTATCTCAAAAAAATAGCACCACGGTCAAAAATGCGTGGCAAGCGCTCACGGATCTCTTGCTAGCGTCTGGGAATTTGTCGTTCTCCGACATTCCCAAAGAATTAGTCAGCGCTCAAAGCGTTTACGAGGCTCACAAGAAAGAAATCAACGCTTCGGGAAGACTGACGGACAGCGTAGACAGAGAAACCTGGCAGATGCGGTTGCGGACAGTGATAGATCATTTTGGCGTCATGTTTTGCCAAGCAGTGCGCTACAGCGAAAAGTCCGACAAAGATGCAATGATTTCCGAACTAATTTCGGACTTTTTAGAAATTGTCAAAGACTTAGCAGCAAACGCGCCCACCATTGCGAAACCATTTAACACGGTTTACGCGAGTGAGTCGCAAGAAGAGGTGAATACTTCCGAAGAAGTTGGTATGTCAGCTTCAGAAATCTCGCCTGAAGAAAAACATTTTGAAACGCCCCCCGAGCCTGTAAGTGATTTAGAAATGCTGTTTCAGCGATCTGTTGCGCTAGAGCAAGATTCCGAATCACCTGCGGAGCCAACGCTCGTACAAGCGGGGAGTCAACAAGTGTTGTTCTCGGTGCTCGAAGAAGACAATCCGCTAGCTCTTCAAATCGAAGGGAAAGCATATCTTGGGCGATCAGCGACAAATGAGCGCGTGGTCGAAGGTATCTTGTTTAAAATCGATCGCCCAAGCGAAGCAATTCCGAGCGTCGGGCCTGGGCTACCTCTGTACATTCCTCGCAATGTCGCCTTGGAAGCTTTAGCTTGCTTAGATTTTACAAGGCCTAAGCCGATCGACGCGCATGACTCACTATCGAGACACGCTTCGACAGAAATTGTTGGCGCGATGACAAGCGCCCGAATTGATGACGATGATTTTTGGGTGACTGGTGTTTTGTGGGATTACAACCAGCCGGACAAGGTTGAAGCAATTTCGGCAGCCCAAGATCACCTAGGAATGTCGGTCAATGCAACAGCCGAGGGCCATCCCGCAGAAGTTGACGGGCGATCGGTGTGGCAGATCGATCGCCTGCGAATTCTGGGAGCTAACATCCTTTTCTCTGAAAAGGCAACCTTTAAAAAAACCAGAACGAACGTTTTAGCCAGCTCTGAATCAGGCGACTTAATTCCGATACTGGCCTCTGCCGATGATTTTGAACTAGAAAACCTTACCTTCGACACTTCCGAAACTATGGACACCTCTGCTATTGCCTCTCAAATCCGCGAACTCAGCGAAAGCGTCGCATCAATGCACTCTGAAGTGAGAAACCGACTAAACACACTGGAGCCGACAGTAAGAGAATTAGCCTCGCAGATGAGCGATATTCAAGCCGCTGCCAGGGAAACTAAAAACCAAGAACTGCAAGCGGCTTCTATGCAAATCGAACAGCAAAAACAGGCTCAATTGTTGCAGTCAATGACGCAAGTAATTGAAGAACGACTAGCGACGTTATCCCCCAGAACAAGCCCAAGATATCCAAGTCGCCCACTACCTTTAGCCGCTTCTGGGGTCGCTCCAATGTCGGGAACAACTATCGTTCAACTAGAACTGGCTTCACTCAACGGTCAAATTATGGAAATGGAGAAAAATCCGTATGCCGAATCCGCCAAGCTATTTGAGTTGATAGATCGCCGTAAGACGCTAGAAAGTCAAGTCGGTCAAGTCCGCGAATAATCGATCTCCGTACCATCAGTAAATACAGAAAAAGTCAATGTCAACAGCCCCTACAAGCACTTCGGTGTTCGGCTTTCAGTCCGAACAGATTCAAGCAGAAGCGACCGCTTACGACGGCTTCTATATTCGGAACGACTTCGATCCTATTATTGGCAGATATCTTCGGAACGCAGATGACATCCTGTTATGGCCTTTGCTCCGCAAAATGCCAGCAGAGTCTGATGTGATCCGGGAATTGGTTGAAAACGACGATCCTGCGGTTGGCTTCATGCAGAAAAACACGTTGGTTGCTGTCGAAAACCCAACAACATACAACGCGCTCCGACCACTTGCCGACGGTCAACAAATTAAGAGCTTGGGCGGTGTGATCAATATCGGTTACTACGCTCAATCTTTATTTGAACAACAAAACCGCCCTTACGCTCCACAATTGGCAATGAAAACCGAAAAAGGCATGAGCGCTACATTGAAAGCGCTAGAAAGGTGCTTGTTTCGTGGCAACGCCACATTAAACCCCTTAGAATTCAACGGGCTAGAGTCGTTGATAGCCCCAGATCACTCGTTTGAAATCGATATCGCAGACGGCAAAAAGATTGCGTCTTTGTTGCGGGCCGTTGTTCGGATAGCGATGACCGACGAGCAAATTTTGCGTGGAGTAACCCACATTTTTACTTCGGCTCTTGGCATAGAACTGATCGAGGATCAGACGGACTCCCAGATGCAATACATGAATCTGGAACGAGTTACGCCTGGATTGAAAGTGCCGTCTGTCATTACCCAGCGCGGGCAAACACCTTTAATGAGTTCCCCGTTCATTCGTGACACTCCGGCGGATCCAGCATTGGGTCGCAACTACGATCTCGTTCACTACTGGCTGCTGGACTTGAATCAGTTGTCGTGGAGAGGTGTAATCCCGAAAGGCGGGATGCCTGACAATTTTAATCCTCAAATTTTTGACGTGTCGAAGTATGCATACCACGCCGGGCTGGAGCATTACATGGTTGACAAGCGGTTTATCTTACAGTTTGGCACTTTGTTTGCAGGTAACGGTGGCGAATCGATTTGGAAGCTTTCGCTTAGGGTTCCTGCTGGTACGATCGGCTCTATCGGGACTTTGTAAAATGCTTGTTCAGCCTACAGGCAAATGGATCAATTCGATCGCTGTCCCAAACTGTGGAATTATCCGCAAGCCATTCAACTCTGAAGTCGTCAACATTCCAAATGATGTTGGTACATGGTTGATTGAAGCAGGTTTCGCGGTGGGGATTGAGGAGCCTTTGGCGCAAGCTGAAGTAATTCGGGAACGGTCACTGCCAGAAACACCCGCAGAGCCAGTCAAGCCAAAAAAGTCTCCTAAGTTATTTGTAAATCCCGAAGAAAGCTGATCGATTGGGGCATTAACACCCCAATGACATTCATGTCTAAACACACCTTCGCAGAAGAATTTTCAAAATGGTTAATCCTTTGCCAGTAGGTCTTGCTCTGAGCAAGATGGCCGACGAGATGAAAAACCACGCACCGAAATCGGTGGTGTGCTCGTTCATTCGACCAGCAAACGCGACAGCTTATACTGTTGGCGATATCATTTACCCTGCTGTTCCGGCGAGTCCGCTCGTTCAAGTGAAAGCGCTGCATTTTAAAGACGCACTTCCTTTTGGTAGTTCCGGCTTTATCGTAGAAGCGCAGCTTAAGCTGTTCTCGGATCAAAGTACAAATCTCGGTGTCGATCTACATTTATTTTCCGCCCCACTAATAGCCACGTCCGTCGATAACGAGCCGTTCACAATTAGCGCAGACGATATGGCAAACCATGTCAATACAATTTCATTCCCGGATACCGCAGCGGAATCTATGGGTGGCTTTACGCGATACGCGATCGCGCCAAGCAAGGTCGTGAGTACATCCAGCGGTTCTACAAGCTTGTACGGTATTTTAGTTGCTAAAAACGCTTATGTACCGATCGCCAGCGAAAGAATAGTCATTCAGTTAGGTATTGTTCCGCGAGTTGTAATTCCCTAAACCTATGTATCTGACGCCTTTAGAAGTACAGCAGCGGTTAATCTCGATCGGAACTTATACGATCGAGACGGCTCCCTCTTTGGAGCAATTGGCTTATGTACTCGAAGGAATTGAGGAACGCCTCGATATTTGGCTCGGCTATCATCCAGGTAGAAAGACTTACATAGAGGATTACCGTAGTTCATGCTCCGGGACAGTAACCCTGGCAAAGTACCCAGTAATCCTGGTAAGACGGGTCGAAATTTACAACAATATTGACCCGTCTTATCCTCCCGTGTACACAACCGAAAATATTATGTCAAATTGGTTGCAAGGCACAATCTTGAAAGTTGGCTATTCGGGGTGGATGGTAAAAGTCAGTTATGACGCTGGCTGCGATCCATTACCCAAGCGATTCCAACGAGCCGCTTTTTCTTTACTGAGGAAAAGTCTAGAAACGAGTGGCCTGACTGGAGATTTGAGTTTTCTCGAAGAGCCAATCCGCGACGTAAGCTCAATCTCAGTGCCGGGAATTTCCAAGTCATTTCGACTGGGTGATAGTAAAGGTGGAAAAAGTGGTGGCGGAGGTGGCTCCACTCTTGATCGTGAACTCGCATCATTACAGGAAGCTGGCGATCGTCGAAGCTTTATTTTTCCAAGAACATAAATATATGTCGCTAGAAGATAGCTATATTCAGACTCAAATTAATCTTTTAGGGCTGCACCTCGCCTTAGCTGGCGAGATTCCTAAGCGTAGTGGCGATTTTGAAACGAGTTACAAAACCAAAAGCGGAAAAGAAGTAACCGTCAACCGATCGCCCGACGGAAAGTTCGCGTCGGAAAGCAGCACTCCAGGTACGGCTACTTCCGAAATAAAAGCGCCTCCAGTATTAGACCCGAAGGTTGCTCGTGAAAACGGTCAGGTAGTTAGAGAGGTTTTGACAGGTAAAGTCGGGGACGATCTGAAGAAAGATTTGGCGGCTGATTTTAAACATAGACCCGATATTCAGCAGGCGATCGAGAAAGTTGATTTTGCACAAATTCTCAAAGGCTATAAAGATGCCCTAAGCAATCTCAGTGATTTCACTAAGATTGCTTTTGAGCAAGCTGTGAACGCCACATCACAAGGCGCACAAGAAGTTTTGCGCGTTGCGATAAGTGCTGCTCAATTTACAGCAAGTGTTATTTTGCGGCAAATGGCTTTTGGGGGGGTTTTGGTTTTAGGATCTGCTGGAATTGGTGTTTTTAAAAAGGGAATGCGACCAGACAAGGCGATCGCGCAGCAAGCCGCAGGTATCGCCCCAGGAATGATTAAGGAGATATTTTCATCACCAAATATAACTCGAATTGTAAGTATCAGTCTTATCTTTGATGCCGTAGGTAAAGCGATCGAACTCGCAGCAAATGCTGTCCGCAAAGAAAAGCCACCACTTGTCGAACCTTCTGCGGATGAACAAGTCAGGGAGGCGCTTCGCTCCATCGGTGGCGATCGAATTAAATCAGGATTAATTGCTAATGCCGCTAATTCTCCGAGTATCGTAGAAGGTATTAAAAATACAAAAATTGAAGATGTAGTCAAGGGCGACAAAGACACTATTGGTAACGCAATCGACTTCATGCAAGACCGTATGGATGATGCGATAAAAGCGGTATCTGAACACAAAAAAGAGCTAGCGATCGGTGCAGCCGCAGTCGCCTGTATAACTATAGGGACTGCGTTTACCCTTATAACGGGTGTTGTTGGTCAAATACTAATTGTCGATCTTATCGGAGAACTTATCGCTGGCAAAGGTCTTCAAGAAGCTGCGAAAGTCGCGATAAAACAAGCTTCGCTCACGAGAGTCAAAAATGCGGTAACTAGCCCTATACTTAGATCGGTAATCGGACTTGACCTTTTTTTTAGTATAAAAAAAGAAATCAGCAAGCAAGTAAATATCGCAAATGGTTCTTTAGGTGAGGGTATCTTTGGCGAAAACGAAGAAACGGTTAAAAAACTGGTTGCGGATGAGGGGCTGAATTATAAAGACGTACTGGAGGCGATCGCCCGCCGTAATGAGCAACAACCCAATCCCAAAAAAGCAGAGCAAGTTCAGAAACAAACATTAGAACTCCAAGGAAGAATCCAGGAAGGCGTCGCCAAAATCCAGAAAGTTGTTACCGGGAAGTTGTCGTTAACCGCTTCTGATATTAGTCAAATCACCAATATCGCCAAAAAAGAGGTTGAGATAAGAAATATACTTATAGAGAAAAAGGGCGAACTAGAGCAAGCTGAGGGTCGAGGGTTTTCGCTCACCAAAAGGTTGAACGAGTTAGCGGAGATAGCCCAGAAAGAAGGAAAGGAGTCGCCTAGTTACAAGTGGCGAGTCAATGTTGCTAAAGCAGAGCTAAAATATGGAGAAAAACTAGATAATCTCGGAGGATTTGGTGGATATGACAAACTACTAAATTCGATGAAACAAACAAACCCCGCACCTGGTAAATACGAATTACCCGATAGTGAAGACGACCGCAAAATAACAACCTTATTCAATCAGGGAGGTGCGTCATCACGAACATCGGCAAATGACAGATCCAAGGTAGTGGCTGGCGCTCAAAAGGCGGGGCAAGACCTTCAACAGTATTTAGCGACACCAATTAATGCAAAAGTTGGCTTAGCGGGCAGTATTACTTGCGCTTTCCCAGGCGGAAATAACAAGTATTCACAAATGACTAAAGATGCCGCCGAGATAGACCCAGGAATGAAATTATTTACAGAAACAGAATTGTTCAATGACAAAAGTGTAGATGGTTACATCAATATTGGAGACGTCTTACTGTCAAATGTGGGGGTTAAGTTACAGGGATATAACTCACTTGCCTCAACAAAGGAGCATACTAGAGAAATGATGTGGCACGAAAGCGGACACCTTCTTGAGGTTAAGCTAGGGAAAGTAGAAGAATCTGTCGCGTTTCGAGAAGAACGGGCTTCAGAAGTCCCTAATGATACGAAGGAAATTCCTCCAACGGGATTAAGTCTTGGATCTCAAGACTATGCGCTAGGTGAGTTTTACTCACCCTATATCGGACTTAGGATGAAAGGTCTAGGGAAACACGCCAACACCGAAAGGGCTACCGAAGTTTTATCGTCTGGCATGGAACTGCTCTCTAGCCCAACTATGGCAGAACGTGGCGCAAAAGCAGATAGAGAAACCATGCTCTATGCACTTTCGGCCATGAATGAAAACGTATCAGATTAAACGCTATGGCAAACCCAGCATTTGGAATCGTGATTGGTGAAGAGATGACGCTGTGGCTTTTAGAGATAGACTTAAGTAAGCAAAGACCCACACAATTAGCACGAGGTGAAATCAAAGTTAAATTTCTTGTGGCAAATACAGAAGTCTTGTATGAGGAGTTCTCAACTCAATTCTTGAGTGTGCCTGGCGTACATTTCTCCACTTTGAAAGGTGGTTTTGGTTCCTACGCTGAAGTTAGACATATCCTGGAAAGTATGTCTGGTGGAATGTGGGCGTTCAGCGAACGAAATGTCCCCAAAGAAAGAGGCGAATTGGGAGTCCCAGATAGTCTTGCGCTCCTCTAGTTGTTAACCGCTAATTAAATCGATTCACAGAAAAAACCATGAATAATACAAATTTCGATGACAGTGAGCTTCGCATTCAAACCCTACTCTCAAACCTTCGATTAGACCTATTCGCGATCGAGCATTTGCAACTTGCCGAAGAAGAAGATAAGCCTAAACAATCGGGCAACTTCGAGACAACCACCAAAACAAAAAGTGGTAAAGAAATCAATGTTACCCGATTGCCCGATGGGAAGTTCGCATCTAAAAGCGGCGGTGGTTCCGCGTCATCGGAATCGAAGTCTTCCACCAAGGGAGGTGCTGAACCGCCTGTATCTGCTGCGGACAGTTCAAAAGCTATTAGAGAAGGGCTTACTAAGGTTGGTGACGATCTTAAGGCTGGTTTGGCAAAACTGGTTGACGACGATCCTGATGTCAAAGCTGGTGTTCAAAGCGCCAGTATTTCTGAAATAGTTGGAGAAGCCGGAGACGCGCTTACAAACGCTCGACAATACATAGAGAACAAATTCAATGAAGCGGTTGAAGCGAAAACTAAGCAAAGTCTCGGAACGGCGATCGGTGAGACGCTAGTTGCGTGTTTGGCTGTCGCGGCGGTGACTGGAGCTACGTCAATGGTTTTGGGTGCGAGTGTACTAACCGCTGTCGGGGTGGGGACGGCGTTCGCTCTAAAGGCATTGGAAGTGAGTGCACGAGCAATAGGTGATGCTTCTAAAAAACGTAATGAAGAAGAATTAAAGAAATTCCAAGAAAATACGCCGTGGGCAATAGGCACTGATCCGAAATTACAGCAGATAGTTAAAAAGCTAACAGCAGAGAACACCGCGGAGTCTAAACAGCTACTCGCAGACATCAAGACTTCAGTTGACGAGCAAAGAGCTGCACAAAAAAAATTCGCCCCAAAGCTCGTACCACCAAAGTCTAACGACGCGGCAAAAAAAGAGATAACCGGCGAAACTGGATCGGCTATCAAAAATGGTCTGATCGCCGGTGCAGCCGAAAATACAAACGTCGCCGCTGGAATCCAAACTACAGACATGGCGGATGTAGTAAAAGGAGAAGGTGACGCTTTTAGTAATGCTATGGACTTTATGAAAAATGCGATCTTTGATGCTGCCAAAGCTACTTCGACAGCAATTAAGGATTCTGCAATTGGTAAGGCGATCGTTGGGGTTTTAACAGCGGCTTATACAATGGGCGAAACATCTGGCAAAGCTGTGGGTAAATTTGCGCGCGAAAAAATAACCGAGGCTTTGGATTCAACCCTGGTTGACGAACAGATAGCAGAGACTTTGGCAGACCTGACCCCAGAGAAGATATCTGAAAACTTTGAGAAAGCTAAAGCATTTATGGCGGTAAAAGAAAATCGAGAGCAAGTAATAGCAGAGATCAAGCAATACATTGATGAGGCTGTTGCGGACGTGAAATCAGGCAAGACAGCGGGAGATCTCAATACTAGAGTGAAAGACTTGGAGGGTCGGCTGAATAAAGCCGTCGAGACTTTACAACGTGAAAGAAAATACCAACGCGACAAGCAAGAATCGTTGAAACAAGATAAGAGAAGCGATGAATCTCCCTAAAAGAGCGTTCTAGTTAAATAGGAAGATGTCTCGTACTAACAAATTTTAGACCCCGAAGGAATCACATTATGAACGTATACAGACCTATTGACGATCCTATTGACGATATCTACGCAATTGATCGTTGTCACCCAAAAGTGCAGTCGGGTTTTCTTGAACTGCATCTACAATTGGCAGAATTTGAGACAACGTATAAAAACGAAAGTGGCAAAGAAATTACAGTCACCCGATCGCCTGATGGAAAGTTCGCCAGCGAAGGAGGCGGGTCGTCATCTTCAGACGCGGCATCGAAAGATAAAGAACCAGCACCTAAAACGAGCAATACAGCAAAGCTAGCAAAAGACTTATTGAGCGGAGAAAAAGGCGATCAGGTTAAAGACGCACTTGTTGCGACAGCAACAGATCCCGACGTTAAAACTGGGATTATTAAAGCGAGCTTTGCCGAAATACTGGGTAACGCTGGGGACGCTATGTCGAATGCCACCGATTATATTGGCAAGAAAATGACAGAGGCTAAAACAGCAGCAAGTAAACAACCGCTCGGTGTAATTCTCGGGGAAGTCATCGTAGGTAGTGCTGTACTCGCTGCCGTCGCGGCTGCGGGGGCTATCGCGGCGGGAGCGTCCGCACCCGTGGCCACTGGTGTATTTGTGGCAACGAACTTTCTTTCATTAATTGCCGGCAATTCTATCAGTAGCAAAAAGATTAAGCGTCAACACGCTGAGAAACTCCAAAAGTTTCAAACTCCGATGTCTTATAAGGAAATGGATGCTGCTCTTGAAAAATTTAAAAAAGACAAAGCAGCGCAAGAGAAGCTACATAAAGGGGCTAAAAAAGCGCTCACGATTGAAGATATAGAACGCGCTCACAAAGAAAGAGGCGGATCAAATAGAAGTTGATGGAGTCACCATCCGCAGGAAAGGCAAAGCTTACCAATTACCAAACGGAGGGACTGTAACAGCATCGTGAATTCAAAAATTGAAGTGGGCGATCGGCACAAAGAGATCGCCCACTTCAATTTTCGCCCGCAAGAGATTCTACTTGCGATCGCCGTACATATCGGAAATATCGTCACGGTTAAATTGCAATCCGCGTTGATATTCCTCTTGAGTCCAGCGCAAAACGTGCGGGTTAACTGTGCCTAGCGTCATCATTTCATAAATCCAAACATTGATATCCGCTTGAAATTCTGGATTAGACATAGCATAGGAAATATTTTATCAAAATTCGCCCTGTGATCGTAGACTGCGGTTAATTTAAAAATTGAAGCGGGCGATCGCATCGCCCGTCTCGATCGCCCGCAATTCAATTTCACCCAGCAATGCACAAACAAAAAACGGGTGATCTAATTTAGATTACCCGTTTTTGCGACTTTTTATTTGTGTTAAGACTATTATGTGGTTCTTGGAATTCAACAATGAGATACAGTCCAGTTTGCAAGCCAAATCAATTGATCTGCGGCGAGGGGCAAATAGTAGTAGTCAGCGGTTGGACGCAATCTAAATTTATAGCGCAACACATAGACGCTAGGGATTATGCTGCTATCGGGCAACTATATTCACCGACTCGCGGTATTAGTTTTTTGCTCCGAAATTTGCTAGCTAACCCGCACGTACACGCTTTGATCGCCATTAATGCTACGAGCGCAGACACTAACGCTGGTTCTGTTAAAGCACTTGTGGATTTTTTCAAAAACGGATTTGGGCTTGGTAAGAGTGACACAGGACGCGAGTGTTGGGTCATAAAATCCGAGAAAGTTGGATACATAGACATAGAGATTAAAGAATCCGCTTTGGAATTGCTAAGAAAATCGATCGCCTACTGCGAGGTATCTTCAGTTGCCGACGCGATCGAAAAGGTGAATTTACTGGCAAGCTTGATCACCAGCACTGAAAGGTTTTCCGAAGGTACGACGCTGAAGCCGTGGGCTGAACCGATGACTTTCCCCGTATCGGAAATTGAATCAATTGTGTTTCCGGGACAGAGATATGGACACCGAATTGAAGGTACTACCATTGCTGAAACCTGGGTAAAACTGCTGCACCGTATCAGGACAACTGGAACCATGCGCGCTACGAGATATGACGGGCAGTGGCAGGAACTGATCGACTTAATGGCGATCGTCACTGACGAGCCGCCTGACTTTTACTTTCCCGATCCCAACTTTCTTCCGCTCGATCGCTCATTCCTCGACAGTTACATTCCTCAAATTCTTGATGACGCGACTTACACGGAGGGTGTGAAGTACACCTACGGGCAGCGGATGAGATCGTGGTTTGGTAACGACCAGATCGAAGAAGTTACATCTAAGCTTGTCAATGAAATTGATACTGCCAGTGCGGTAATCAGCCTGTGGGATGCCGGAGGTAACTGGAACCGAAATCCTGACGGGTCTTCAGATCACAAACACGGTAGCAGTCCTTGTTTGAATCACATCTGGTTCCGCGTTGTAGACAGTGTGTTGTCGATGACGGCAACTTTTCGCAGCAACGATATGTTTTCGGCGTGGCCTTCTAATGCAATGGGTCTACGGGCATTGCAACAGTACGTCCGAAACGAGATTTACAGGCGATCTGATTACAATCTCAAAATGGGCCCATTAATCACAATTAGTCAGAGCGCGCACATTTACGACGATACTTTTGAGAACGTGGATATGCTAATCCAGCAGCAATACGCAAAAATCGCCAAAGTTCAAAACTTCAGAGATCCTGTTGGTAACTTTTTGATCGAAATTGAGGGCGATCGAATTCAAATTTCCCGTACAACTCCGGGCAGCGGTGAAGTGATCGACTGCTATTCAGATAAACACCCACTCGGTTTAATTCGACAGATTTGTGCAGATGTTCCGGCGATCGATCCAGAACATATTGGCTACCTTGGGATTGAATTGGAAAAAGCGAGGCGGGCGATCGAAAGTAATTCAATCTACATTCAGGATAGATAAAAAGCGGGTGATCGGATATCATTTCGGTCACCACACTTATTTGCCTGCAAACTAGGTGATATTATATTAAGATCGCCATAAATTTAATCAAATGCAAGAAACTTTAAATCTTTGCCTTGTGAGGGTAGTTCAGTATAACGATCATATGGTTTTCTACGGAATTACCGGAACTGGGGATATTCCCCCAGGGCTGCATGGACATCCCGACGAGAATAGGGATGAATCTCTAATAGCAATTTTTCCTGTTTCAGATTCAGATCGCGGAAACCTAGAAGAGTACGCAAAGCAAAGAGGAGGCTGGAAACAAATAAACGTGTATGACGTTAGCGATTTCTGTATTTCTCCGCAACTATCTAGCTTGCGATGTTTTTCCAACCCAGATCCGACAGAAATCACAACAACGCCTAAAAGAAAAAGCCTGCTCAGAAACGAATCTAGACCAGTTGATAAAACTTCGATTCATAAAAACATTCGTCTTCCAGTCGAATTGTTTAAACAACTAGAAGCATTTGCTGAACAAAACAGGCTTCACGTATCAGGCGTGATTGTGACCGCATTGCAAGAATATGTCGGCAGGCTTTGGAGATAACTGTCTTTTCTCTCGGAAAATTTGGGATGGCTTATTACCCCCCCTAAGTTAAGTGGGCGATAAAAAGCGGGCGATCAGAATAATATCCGATCGCCCCCTTTTTGTCTAAACTTCGTTAAAGAGTTCATCCATAAACCGCGCTAATTCTTTTTTAGCTTCAGACTGTGCTTGCTTTACGGATTCACCCCAAAAGTTACGTCCCGGAACGATGATATGCGAAGTCTCCGCTCTTAAGTAAATACCAAAATTTGCAGCCATGAAACCGCGCATCTTTTGAGTGACTGGTATTACCGCACCCTCGTCTTGTACTTTGGCTATCATGGTTTGCTTACCTTCAGGGATGCCGACACCCGCGATAAAACCATTTCCTTCTTGTCTGAAATATTGTTCTAGTGTGTTATGAATCCCGCTACCATCCGGTTCTCCAGCGACTTGATAGATACGCTTAGTCATATCGGAAAGCGGTGGTGGATAACCGCCGCGCCCCTGTCTAGCTAAATGCTGGCGGATAATTTCATCGAGACGCTTTGCCGACAATATCGTCCACTGCGCGCCCTTGGCATTGATACGCGCCTTGGCGTTCTTCATCTTCGCTAAAAGCTCGCCGTAAGTCCCGCTATTCTTGAGGTTTGATTCCATTTTTTGGTATAGTTTTCGCTAAAGTCTAACGAAAAAAATGAAAGTAACTCCTCAGAATTTAACAAGTATCGAATGTGATGGACGGCAAACTCCAGAACGGTCTACAAATCTCGATTATCTGGAAGCGCGATCGCCCGAACGAATAGCCTTGATTCGAGATATAGCCCAAAAGCTGGATAGAAACGCAGAAGATATAGAACGGGAAGCTTATAATTCCTGGGCAAAGCATCACGAACCATTCGACCGACAGACGTTAGAAATTCTGGCAGAAATAGAGAAGATTGGAAGTTACTCGATCGCTCAAATGGAATTAATTGGTGATTGTATCAGAGGAAGCTCCGAAGATTTTAAGCATTCATCTGTGTGTGCGTCGGAAGTGAAAGGTATGGTCGCTGCGGGTGACGAATTTCACAATACCATAAGGAAACTAGCGAAATGCGGAAAGCTCAGCGACTTTAGTCCTGAGATGTAAGCGAGCAAGGACTTCAGTTCCCTTCAATTTTTTTTCATGCGACATCAGCAACGCCTCACAGCTACGAATCACAAAAGTATTGCCAAAGGTCGAGATCCTGCGGGCTTGGTCGGCCGACAGTTATTCTCAGAGCAGACTCAGGCTCAAAAACAAAAGGCGATCGCCCGCTTCTGGTACGGCGACGGGCACCTTTACTGCCAGGAATGGATCGCCAAAAACTACAGGACTCATGCTGGTCTACCATTGCGCTGGGATGAACCATTCTTCTTTGGCTTTTTATCCGTGATGGCTAACCCGTGGTTGGTTCGAGTGACTGTGATCAAAGGCGCGCAGATGGGTTTTTCGGAAACTTTGATTGCCCTTGTCGCGTTCTCTTTGGTTGAGTTGCGAAGCTCTACTATTTATTGTGTAGATGAAAAATTAAAATTGATGGACATCGTGGCTCCACGAGTTCAGCCGGCATTCGACAGTATTAAGTCTATCCAGTTGCTTCGTCAATTATCTATTAAGCGGGGGCGTAAAGATACTGACACAAAACAGCGAAATGTAGATGTGGGGGGTGTTCCTGTGTACTTCGCATTCGCCGGTCGCGCCGGGGCAAGCAGTCAAGGCCGACAGGTTTCAAGCTCTCTCAGTTCTGTGCCTGTTGAATTTTGGGTAATAGCCGATGAAGTTGAAGCCTTCCCGCCAGGGGCTGTGAATATTTTATTAGAACGGACTTCAGCTTCGACACTACCAACTTGTCCGCTGCGGTGTGGATCTACCCCCGGCGCTGAAGGGGGGGTTGTTGACGTCCAGGTCAAAACATCGAAGTATTTTTTTGACTGGTATGTAACGTGCCCACATTGTCAGGTAGGTCAGTTCCTATCGCCTAAAGGTAATTTATTTCGACCGTTGCACATTGAAGGGCGATCGGACTTGCAGTATTTTGATACCGTCGGCAATCCTCTAGACTGGTTCTGCACTGATTCCAGCAATTTAGAGAAAAGGATCTCCACAGCGTATCTCGGCTGCCGGCACTGCGCTGGCGAACTTACACGGGAGACAATTACTAAAGGTCAATATCGCTGTCATCACACTGGCGAAATTCTGAACGAATTTACCGAGAAAACACAAAAAGCCAAAAAACCAGTCCGTGATGGCGTGGCGCTGAGGCTACCAAGACTCGCTTCTAAACTGTTCAACTTGCAGGAGCGGTTATCGAGATTGACGCAAGCCCGAAACATTAGCGATCGCGCTGACTCGCTCCAGCAAGGTTTCGGAGAAGTCAGTTCTTTCGGCGCTGGCAGAATTGACAAATCGTTGTTACTCGAATGTATTGGCAAACCTTTGCCAGCAACTTGCACAATTCCAGATCTAATTGTTGTGGGCGCTGACCAGGGACTCGGGCATCAGATATCGGTAGTAACTTACTGGTATTGGGGGGAAGGAGTGAACGAGCGTGAAAAATGGGAGACCGCACACGTCGAAGTGAAGTGGTTTGGGGCGGCGTATCGAATGGAAGGAATAGAAGAACTCGCCTCTACCTGGAAAGCCGACTTTGTGGGAATTGACATGAATCCAGAGGCTTACTCTGCTGGGCAATTCGCAAGTAAATTCCGACCAGAACGAGAAACGAAAGGAACACGGGCGATCGAGTTAGGTCGCGGTCGGAATGTCGATCGCCCGCAGAATTATTTTGAACAAACAGGAATCGTGTTCCTTTTCTATCAAACAGCGCTCAAAGGCGAGGAATTCCGAAGTTCGACACGCACAGTGCAGGGTGAGGATTATCCCGCGTTCGCGCTCGATCGCACATTCGGATTGGATTCAGTGCTAGAAATGGTACATTCTGGGCGACTTCATTTACCCGCAGACTGGGTGTACGATCCTCGCGATAAAGATGCGTTTCTTTACCAAATGCTGACATCGGAGCGGACAGCAAAGGCACAGTGGGTTGAAGGAAATGAGCCCGACCACGCATTTCATGCGCTTAATTTTGCGACGGTGACAGCGATGTGTTGGTCTTACTTACCGAAACCAACGCCATTTGTATTTGGTGGTGTAGGTAAACCAAAACCGACACCGTATTATTAAAAAGAAGCACCGGTTATAAAAAAGGGGGCGATCGGATTGAATTAATCCGATCGCCCCCCTTTTTTCTTATTAACCTCAGTCAATACTTAAAGAGCAACCCATTTGAAGAAACCGTGCATTCTGCTGGTACACCTTCGCTTGTTCATAATACTCCTCAATTTTCTCAGTAATGTTTGTCCTGTCCACATTCTCAGGTGGAGTGGTAGACAAAATATTAGCTTTCGCCATAAACTGTTCAGCCTGAAATAACCAAACACCTGCTAGCATATCATTTGTTTGGTTATCAGAAAATTGGGCTGAAAACCCCGTCCTTCTAGGACGGCTTTAATTGTAAACTTTCATTACATATTCACCACTCTTGTGCTGAAAGCGGTAGCATAAGGATGGAGGTGAGAGCAATGTTAGTTTTTGAGTTTAAGGCTTACGGAAAATCGAGTCAATTCCAGGCAGTGAACGAAGCAATTCGGACTGCCCAGTTTGTTCGCAATAGTTGCTTGCGCTATTGGATCGACAATCCCAAAAAGAACAAGTACGATCTGAACAAATACTGTGCTGTACTAGCAGCAACTTTTCCGTTCGCTGATGAACTCAATTCTCAGGCAAGACAGGCAAGTGCCGAACGCGCTTGGTCTGCTATCTCTCGGTTCTACGAAAACTGCAAGAAAAAGATTCCCGGTAAAAAAGGATATCCTCAATTTCAGAAAGACTGTCGCTCTGTTGAATACAAATCGACTGGGTGGAAACTTTCTCCTGATAGAAAGTCGATAACTTTTACCGATAAAAAAGGGATCGGCAAGTTAAAAATAAAGGGTACTCGTGACTTACATTTTTACCAAAGTAACCAAATTAAACGGGTTCGATTGGTAAAACGCGCTGACGGTATTTACGTTCAATTCTGTATAGATGTCAATAGGACAGAAAATACAGCGCCGACAGGTACTACTATCGGATTAGATGTCGGGTTAAAAGAATACTACACAGATTCAAATGGAGTCACGGTTGAAAACCCTAGATTCCTCAGAAAAGGTGAACGTATTCTTAAACGTAGTCAGCGTCGAGTATCGAGAAAAGTTAAAAGCTCAAAGAATAGAGGCAAAGCTAGACAGATTTTAGGCAAGCGCCATCTCAAAATAAGCAGGCAACGTAAAGACCATGCCGTGAAATTGGCAAGGTGCGTAATTCAGTCAAACGACTTGATAGCCTACGAAGATTTGAGAATCAAGAATATGGTGCAGAATCATTGTCTTGCTAAGTCTATTAACGACGCATCTTGGTATCAGTTTCGTGTATGGCTGGAATATTTTGGAAAAGTATTTAAGCGCGTAACGGTTGCGGTAAATCCGCAATATACTAGCCAAGAATGCTCTAGCTGCGGTGAAATTGTCAAAAAAACGCTATCCACTAGAACTCACGCCTGTAAATGTGGGTGTCTAATGGATAGAGATTTCAATGCCGCTATAAATATCCTAAGTCGGGGATTGGGTACGGTAGGGCATACCGGAACCTTTGCACTAGATGCAAGTAACGCTTTGGGAGAATTGACCTCTACTGTGGTTGGAGAAATCCTGCCTCAGCAAGTCGGCTCGTAGATCAAAGAATCCCCATGCCTTCAGGTTGGGGAGTGTCAATCGCGTTCAACAAGATGGTGTCGAATTCTTTACGATCACTGCCACTGGAGAGTCAGGGATGAGCCAGTCTGGACTAGCTCGATTGTGTGGGGTGTCCCGACAAGCCATTGATAAACTCATCGAATCACTGTCAACGAGTCGCTGTCCAGAATTCTTGAACTCGTTACAGTGTATAGGTTTAGGACTGTCAACCAGTTTTAAGCAATTTCACAATATCACCATAATTAAGGGTCAGGAACCTCGGCCTTAAGGCACGAGGCTTGCAGGAGAAATCCAGTAGGCCGTTCTGACCAGCCTCAGTCTTTATTGGCTACATTTCAAGAGTCACGACACCCTTGGATGCGTGCTAGTCTTCTGCCCTGTCGCTAACAATTAAACAGTTTTACGGTCACTGAAACAGTGTTGTTAGCTTAACAAGCTCTTGAAATATTGGCGAAGCAAACATTACCCCGCAAGGGAGAATTTCATGCAAAACTATACCTTTGTAATTGACACAAATAAACAACCACTCGCTCCCGTTCATCCTGCCGTAGCTAGAAAGATGCTCTCGAATGGCGAAGCTGCGGTCTTCCGCAGATATCCATTTACTATCATTATTAAGCGCGGTGCGAACAATCCTATCGAGTCAGTCGAAATCAAGCTAGATCCCGGTAGCAAAACAACAGGAATTGCCTTACTTAAAGGTAAAAAGCTTATCTTTGTAGCTGAGCTAAGTCACAGAGGGCAAGCTATTAAAGCCAGCTTAGATGCTCGTCGCACCATGCGCCGAAATCGTCGAGCTAGACATACTCGCTACCGCCAAGCGCGTTTTCTAAACCGAACTCGTTCAAAAGGTTGGTTGGCTCCTAGCTTGCAACACCGAGTAGAAACGGTTTTGACTTGGGTCAACAAATTCATCCGACTTGCACCCGTCAATAGTATTGCGATGGAGTTAGTTCGATTCGACCTCCAGCAACTAGAAAATCCTGAAATCTCTGGAGTAGAATATCAGCAAGGAGAATTACTGGGTTACGAGATTAGGGAGTACCTACTCAATAAATGGGATAGAAAGTGTACTTACTGCCAAGCTGAAAATATTCCCTTGCAAGTAGAACATATTCACCCCAAGGCAAAAGGAGGCAGCAATCGGATTTCTAATTTGTGCCTAGCTTGCGAAAAATGCAATCTCAAAAAAGGTACTCAAGACATTAAAGAGTTCCTCTCGAAGAAGCCAGATTTGCTCAAGCAAATTATGGCACAGGTCAAGCGACCACTCAAAGATGCCACCGCCGTCAATTCGACTCGCTGGGCATTATTCAATCAACTCAAATTGACAGGATTGCCTGTCATGAAAGGTTCCGGCGGGCAGACTCAATACAACCGCACTCGATTAGAGCTACCCAAAACTCACTATTTTGATGCTGCTTGCGTTGGCAAGGTTGATAAATTAGTTGTGTTAGCAACTCAACCATTATTAATCAAAGCTAACGGACACGGCACTCGACAAATGTGTCGCACCGATCGCTTTGGTTTTC
>Ga0222649_1000252_pt1 | contig 19693 bp, 20 predicted proteins | sample AntAcemetagen337_FD_179865 | JGI IMG/M metagenome (GOLD analysis project Ga0222649, IMG submission 179865) | Saline water microbial communities from Ace Lake, Antarctica - #337 | ecosystem: Environmental > Aquatic > Non-marine Saline and Alkaline > Saline | place: Antarctica: Ace Lake... | reverse complement strand
AAAAGAAAATAAATTAAAGAAAAAGAAGTATAAGGTTAGTGAAATTCTACCAATATTGGAGAAAACCCATGCCTATGGTGTAGAAAGATTTAAAGAGTTTAATTATTAATATATATTATGAAAACAGAAGCTTATTTTATAAACCATTGTGAAAATGAAACTTGTGATTTGGGAGTATTTCAATATACTTGTCCACATTGTAATAAAACAATTAATAATTATGAAGTATGGTGGAAACAAGATGATATATGGAGTGGAACGCCAGAGGTTTTTAAATGTGAAGAATGTGGTGAATCACTAATTGTAGAATGGGATAAAGATGAATATGAATATTATGTTAAAATTTTAAAATAAATATTCGTACTTTAAGATAAATTATAAAATTATGCCTGTATCAAAACAAAGAAAGAATCACACAGCCAAAGTTGCTAAGTGGAAAAATAATGTTATTAAAAATGAAAAAAGTAATCAAAAAAAGATTATGCAAATGGTAAAAGAATATCAAGAAAAGGGGATTAATGTTGACTCACCAATCAAATAACTAAAACTTATATACAATATGATAAGAAAAAAAAGAACTACCAAACCTAAAAAGGTTAGTAGATTTGATTATGAAATGGAAACTTTAGAAGATATTAATTCCACTAAAAATACTCAAGAGTTAACTTTTAAGATAAATCTAAAGTTTAAAAATGAAAAACAGAAAGATTTATATAACAAAATTTTAGATAAAAATAATAGACTTATCATTATAAAAGGTTCTGCTGGTACTGGTAAAACTATTATATCAATGATGGCAGCACTTAACTGTTTAACGGATAAATCTTATAATATAAGTAAGATATTAATATCTAAGTTAATTGTACCTGCTGGTAGAGATATTGGATTTTTGAAAGGTGATTTGGAAGAGAAAACTGCACCATATTTCACATCATATTGGGCTAATGTTAGAAAGTTAGTTGGTTCTTCTTGGGCAAACCTTATGAAAGGTAATAAAACAATAGAAGAAGGTTTGATAAACTATATGAGAGGTGATACTTTTGGCGAGTTTGATTCTGCTGGTAAACCAATGGGTTGGATTGCAATATTGGATGAAGCACAAAATACTAATACAAATGAAATGAAAACATTTATTAGTAGGTTAGGTGAAAATTCTAAATTAATTATACTTGGAGATACTGACCAAGTAGATATTAAAGTAGATAAAGGTGAGAAAACAGGGTTAGATGATATTTATAGTAGATTTCAAGGTATTGATGGAGTAGCTTATGTAGAATTTACTGAAGATGATATTGTTAGAGATAAATTTTTAATTGAAATTATGAAACGATATAAATCTTTTTAAATTAAAATGAAACTTTTCAGAACTTTAAAAAGAATAAATTATAAATATTATTTCATTTCATTCATCACATTGTTAATCGTAATTTTTAGTTCTTAAAATTACGATTAACTATTTAAAATTAAAAATGGCTAAAAAATTAAAAAACGATACTAAAGTTTATAAAGAAAAGGTTGGAGTTGAAAGAGTAGAAGAGATTATGATGAATACTGACCATAAATCTTTATATCTACCAAAGACGATTAATTTTGAGGATATAGATACACATTTTTTTAATTTAGTTAAAGATGGTGTATTAAAATTAACTTTAGATGGATATAAAAATAGAGATGAAATACCAACTATTTTTATGACTAATGAAAGATGGGCTGAATTTTCTAAAACTTGGAAATATGTTGATGATGATAAGAATTTAGCACCACCATATATAACGGTAAGAAGAGAAACTGTTAAACCTGGTACATATGCAGGTGTAAAATATAATATACCAAATAATAAAACTTTTTCTTATATTAAAGTTCCAACTTTTAAGAATAAAATTGAGGGGTTTGATGTATATAAAATACCACAACCAACAGCTATAGATATATCATATGATGTAAGATTATTTACTAAATATGTTTTAGATGTTAATGAGTTTTATAATCTATATTTCAAATCTTTTGCATCAAGGCAATTATACTTAAATGTAAATGGACATTACTTTTCTTGTATATTAGAAGATAATTCAGATGATGATTCAATAGAAGATATAGATGGTGATAAATATTTGGTAAAAATATTTAATATAACTGTTAAAGGTTACCTAATTGATGAGAAAGATTTTGTTAAAATAGAAGCTATTAATAGAATCATTAAAGTAACTGAAATTGAAAATAAAGTAATTTCAAGGGATATTAATAAAACCAAACATTTTTAATTGTTTGGTTTTATTTTTTTTTTAATTAACTTGGTAATCTTAATATAACTGAATCTGAATAAGTAGTAGAGGTTACAATATTATTTGTTATTGTCGTATAATATCTATTCGATTTAACTCTATACCTATATTTTTTCCCTAATATTAATGGTGATGCAGTTAAGAAGTCAATACTTTTACTATAAAAAGATTGACCACTATTATATTGTATTAATGTACTATAAACAATACTACTAAATGTTGTATCAACTACATTAGTAAACTCTAAAATAAATTCTCCTACTTCTTTTGGTTGTATTGGTATTGGTATTTGCCAATTAAATAAATATGGGTTAGTGTTTAATAAAAATACAGTATCACTTGCTAAAATATTTGTTACATTTATCGTATAATATACATTTATTATATCACCTACTAATAATGTAAAATAAAATATAATTTTCTTATTATTAGATACAGATAAATCATAATCTGTTGTTGGTTGTAATGTAATACCATTTACTGTTATATATATATCATTTGATGAAGTTACACCAGAATTCATAAAATATTCATACTGATTTGTACTATTATTAAAGTAAACCTTATCTAAAATTGTAGGTGTTGTACCAGAATTAATAGTAGTTACTGTTAAGTTTTCATTCATTAATGAAATATCACCAGTTGCAAAATCGGCTATATAAGAAACTGTTAAAACATCACCTAATGATGCTGAAATTGGTGTTTTTAACTCATATCTTTTATTTAAAGATGGTATTCCTAAATTATTTTTAACATATTCAACATCTTTTATCAATGTAAGACCACCAACATTTACTTGTAAATCACCTTTAGCTTCATAAGTAATTGTAAATGCTGTAGTAGCTTCACTAATATTAATTAATTCAGTATAGTAATTAATACCGTTATTGTTTATTACTGTTTCATTTTCTTGTACACCAAATGTATATATTGGTTTTTTAGGTGAACCAACACTAACATACCAATAATCAAATTGTTCTTCATATATATTATATGGATATGAGCCTAAATTGGCAAAATTTGATATAGTGTTAATAGTTATACCAGTCATTGTATTATATTTACTTCTATCAAAGAAGTTTGGTACATCTTTAAGTTTTGGATAAACATTAATATCATAATTTTCATATGTATTATATGGTTCATTAATTATTATTGTACTACCAGTTGCTAATAAACAAGTTTTTGTATAATATCCTTTAACTAAATATTCTGAATCTGGTAGCATAACACTATTAGCTACCACATCATTTACAATAGTAGTAGCAGTAAAGGTATTTAATGGAAATTCTTTAGTATAACTACTATCTCTACTAAACCCACTTGTTAATGGTATGTATTTATGTATATTATAACCAAACTGTGAAGTACTACCAGTTAATGAAGTTGTATCACCTATAAAATTAAAGGTTAGAGTTTTACCTGTAGGAGTTTCATCATAATAATGTACTATTGATTGTGTAAATGCGGAAGAAGCTATTTTAGCTGTAGATGTATTCATTGTAAATGTTGGAATACTCATACCACATATATTAGAATCAAACCTTTGATTAGCCCAAAGATTTAGAATTTGTGTGAAAGTTTTAATATTACTATTACCACCAAGATTACCACTTTTAGAGTAATTATAATTACCAAAAGATTGGTATGTAGTTATTTTAGCAGTTATTGGTGTAGATACTTCTGTTTGTATAACAAATAAGTTTAATTTATCTGAAAATGTTTCTGGTTGTTTAACAGCAAACTCACTTCCTTCATCTATACCATGTTTATATGTAAATTTTTGTGGTGTAAAAATAGTATTCCTTATTTTTATTCCATTATCACTTATAATAGTTGTTGCAGGTATTAATTGATTAATAAATTTACCCCATACACCATTTAATTTATTAAGATAATCATTTAAGTTCTTTATAGTACGTCTATTTGATATAGGTGTTGTGGTAGTTAGATAATCTTCATAAAGTTTATAAAGTGTTGGATATCCACCTGTATTAGCATCAGAACTAGTCTTTCTATTACGTACATCTATAAATTTAGAATATACCTCTTGAACATATTCACTAAAACTAAGAGTAGTAACATCAATATTATTTGTTTCTAATTGAGGATATGGGAAAGGTCTATTAGGTGATGAAACAGGGTAGTTATTTATTAGATTATAATTATATACATCACACTCAATAGCTTTAGCCAAATCAAATGATAAAGATATTTCTTTAGTATTTAATATAAGTTTACTATCATTTTGCTTGTATTTCGTATTAGTTCTTTCATCAATCCTAATAGTACTACCAGTTTGAACCCAAGATTTCTTATTATCAACTGTTTTAGTAACTTTAAACCCTAATTTCCTATATAAATCTATATAATGTTGTCCACTATCCGTATTACCACTAACCTGAAAATGGAAGTTAGTATTTTCATTAGGTGCTTTAGGGTATCCATTTTCATCATAAGGTAAAGTAGTAAAACTATCATTTACCTCTTTAATAATAGTTGGATTAATGGATTTAGTATTTATTTTACCATTTACAGTATATATATACTCATTAAAATCCACTAAACAGGTTGGAGCACCAATAAATTCAAATATAACTTCAATAGCTTTTCTAGTACCTTTTGATTTAAAAAACCAATTAGTATTTAATAAAATTCTTCTCCATAATTCAATATCTAACTCTGCTGGTGATTGTGATGAATTATAGTTTTCATTACTAACACTTAATATAGAATTAACTAAATCATTTTCATTTACAATATTAAAAACTTGCCATCCAAAAGTTTTAGCTAAGTTTTTAACTAAAACATCTGGAACATTTTCTTTCTTATCATAAGAAATGTTATTTACATAAGCTAAACTATCAATAAATCTCTTAGTTTCATCAAATTCCCTACCATATATTCTTAATATTTTTTCAGATTTTTGGTCATCAGTTAAATCCATATCTCTAAAAGAAGATGGGATTAACATTCTTAATATTTTATCTGTTTTATAATCATCAAAGGCTTTACCAATATCCATTAACTCTACAAAATAGTTACCATAACTACTTGTATTAATGTCTATATTATAACCATCGCTTACAGACCAAGTTAAATCTTTATTATTATAAACTATAGTACCATCTTCAGTTTCACTTGGTATTTTAAATGATGCAGTATATTTAACATCTGTATCTGTTGATAACAAATAAGATTCTATTGGGGTTCTTGTTTTAAGAAATTTTAATTGTTCACTAAGATTTGGTCTTATATGAAAAGATTTTACTATTGTAGATGCAGAACTAGGTATTTCAGAAAAAGAATTACCTTTAACTTTTAAAGAAAGTGTACCAGAGTTATCACTTGTTGTACCAGTAAATCCTAATAATGGATATGAATTAGTTCCATCAAATATCTCATAGTTTAAATAAGATATATTTAAATCTTTAAGAGTATTTTCAGATGTTAGTGAATTATTTTTAACATAATTTAATTCAAAATTGTTTGTTATTAAAAATCCATTAACATTAAATGTAGAGATATTTGTATCACTATTATAAAAATAATTTTTAACTGTTGGATATAGTGAACCTTGATAAAAAAAATTAATATATAAACTTCCAGGGAAATTTGTTATTATATTTCTTACACTTACATTAAGTAATTCTTTTAATGAACCAAAATATGAATAATTTTCTACATTACTTTTATCAAAATTAAGTTTAATAGATGTATTAATCTTATTTAACTTTTCAGCTTCTTTAATTGAAGTAACCTTTAAATCTTCTAAACTAACCTCATTAGTTTCAGTATAAAAATCACTACCCTCTTTTACAACCCTACTAGTTAAGTTAGTTTGTAAAACAATGTCACCATTGTTAAAAATAGTACTACTAAAAGGAACATTAAATAAATTCTCTCTTGGTATATCTTGTTCTCCGAAACTTTTAAATTTAGCCACTAATAACTTGTTTTTTTATAAATAGTTTTTTAAGTTTATTTAAAGTACGATTTTTAAATCTAGTTTCTATTTATATAAAAAACACCTATGGAAGTATTATTAGCTAAAATAAGTAAGGTATTAAATATACCAAAGACTAAAAAAATAACTATCCCATCACCTTTGATTGTTAACTCTAAAAATAGACCAGGGTTATCACCAATTAAGATGGCTAACGAAGCTTTGGAATATAAAAGAGAGATTGGTTTACCAACTGGTAACTATGATGATGGTACAGCCAATTATGATGATTTAATGATTTTAAAATTATTCCAAATATGGACAGATAATATACAAACACAAGCTGCTATAACAGTTGCAATAGCACCTGGAGTGTCAATCACAGGCACAGCTGGTCCAGTACCTGTACAAGGTGCAACAACAGATTTTGCAGTTGGGGGAGCAATTATTCAGTAAAACTACCTCTTTTTACCACCTTTTATTTTAATCTTAATTTTTGTCATATTTTTCTAAATGTTTACGTAATTTAATTAAATCTTCTTTTTTAAAAATGGTAGAATCCCAATCACCAAATCTGGATTTATAACCAAAAGCGTACTTTAAACCACGCCATAATCTTTTAAAGAAATTTCTATGTGTCACTAAATGTGGTTCACAATACAAATCCCCATCTTCCTCATCATACCAAAAAACTACTTGATGTTCAAGAGAATGACAATCACATATCATTATTTGTCTTTCCATATTTTAATATTTAAAATGTACTATTATCAAAAATTACTGGTGATGTAATACCATCAAACCCTGAATTAATAGATAAGAACTTTGGATTTTTCCTTTTAATAATCTTCCAAAATACTCTCTTAATCCATGATACTTTTGAAAGTAGTTGAAAATAATTATTCTCTAATTGTTTAGCTGATTTCAAATCTTTTGATACTATAATACAATTAGGTTGTTTAATTGCTGATTTTAAAATCCAAAGCGTATTACCACTTCCTCTTGTTTTTAAAACGATTTTTTTAATTTCTTCCATAATATATTTATAATAAATATATATTAAAAATTCTTTTAATACAATAGTAAATAAGTTATTTTTTTGCGTACATACTTTTATATTTACTCATTATTTCACCTAGAACAGATTTTTCATTGGTATCAACATAGTCAATATTATCAACTGCTTTAGATATTATTTTTTGTTTTTTATTTAAAGAATAATAAACATCCTCATCAATTGTATTTTTAATTATTAAATTATAACATGTAACAGGTTTAGTGCTTGTTAATCTATGTACTCTACCATAAACTTGTTCATTTTCAGAAGGTACAAAACTTTGAGTTAATAAATATAAATTATATGATTCTGTTAAATTTATACCAGCATTACCAGCTTGTACGGTTAACAACATATTCATTATTTTATTATTATCAGGTGTTTGAAATAAATCAATACCCTTTTGTCTATCTTCTGATTTTATATCACCAGTAAATAAAAATGAATTATATTGATAAGTATTATATAATTGTTTTATAGTATCTTTATACATATCAAATACAACTACTTTTTCATCTTCACTATTATGTGCTTGAATAACTTCTTTCACATGTTCTACCTTCAATGAAGATGTAAATTGCCTTAACCTAGTAATTATTGCTAATGGGGAATTTACATCTGTTTCAATTAATCTACCACCATTATTCCAATCTATTTTAGCAAACCCATCTTCAATTTCCTTATATTGTTTTTTTTCATCATTTGACATCTCAAGATAGATGTTACAAATTCTAAGGGGTGGTAAGTTTTTAAAAACATCTTCTTTTTTCACACGATACATTATACCTTCTAACTTCTGAAATATTTCTTCTAATTTCATTGGAGATACTTGTTCCCAACCTTCCATATAATCATATTTCATTCCACAAAATTCATTTAAAAATTTTGTTTTAGATGTAAACTCTAATGGTAAAATTAAATGTAGTAAAGAATATATATCTTCTAATTTATTTTTTATAGGTGTACCAGTTAACAATACAAAAGAACTAACCTGTTTAGAAAAGTGTTTAACAATATTTTTTGTTCTATTTGATTTACTATTTTTTAAATAATGTGCTTCATCACAAATAATTCTTTTAATTTTACCAATTTTTAATGAATCAACATTGACTTTACTAAAGTTTGCACTTCTAAAATAATCATAGTTAATAATAATATATTTAGATTCATCTAAACTGTATTTATTATCATATTTATTGGTTTTTGTACTAATAACATGGTATTTACTATAAAAAAACTTCTCAATTTCATTTACCCAGTTAAATTTAAGTGAATTTGGTACGATAATTAAAACCTTATCCATTTTATCATCAATTTCACATGCTAATAAAACAGTTAAAGATTTACCACTACCAACATTCATAGCTAATAATGCTGAATGTAAATATTCAGTAAATTTAGCACCAATTAATTGATGTTTATAAGGTTTTTGACCAGGTTTTAAATATTTAGAGAAATCATAGTTATCAATACTATCTACTAAATCAATTTTTAATTGTTTAGCTTTTTCTTGTCTTATTTGAGATTCTAACTTCTTTTGAGTTAACTCTTTTTTGGCTTTATCAATCTTAGTAATTAATAATCTGAAATCAGATTTCTCTTTCTCGTTTTCAAAATTAAAGAATATTTCTTTTTTATTAGTTCTTATTAAACGCATCAAATCTAGTAAACCTTCAGCGTTTAAAAGCCAAGTTTTACTAGATGGTGAATATTCTCTTAATTTACTTTCTAAAGACTTGATTAATTCAATAACCGTTGGCTCATAGTTAAAAACTAAATCATATTTTCTCTTATTTTTCTTAACTAAAATATTAAACATATAGATATTTTCTAATATTAAAAATAAGAAATAATTTTAATAAAAACAACTAAACTATAAGTTAATTCCTAACTTGTTTAAAGCGATTTGACCAACTGAGATTCCATCAAAACAATCTAATATAACATCATTTTCTTTTGTAAAATTTTCAATAAAATGTTTTGCAATTTCTGGTTTCATAATAGCCTTATGATTTTTTGGCATATTAGAATTAACTGAAGTTGTTATTATATTTTTTGTATATGTTTTATTACTTTTTAAAGATTTTTCTCCTAATATCAAAAAATATTCAACAGCATTTGTTATGCTATTACCACTTGCTGGCATTGGATTAGATTTTTCCCAAATATGTATATCTACAATTTTTCATTAAAATATCCAATTAGCTTATAAACATCATTTCTATTATAGAAATTGGCTTGAATATTGTAAAAAATGTGTTTTTTAGTAATTCTTAATAGTTCATTTAAAACATTAATATTTAATTCAAGCCAATTTTTATTTACATCAATAAAATTTTCATATTTATCATTTCTTTTTCTATTGTAAGGTGGTGAAGTAAATGAATAATCAACAGTTTTATCTTTAAAAGTTTTCATTACTTCTAAACAATCACCTAAAATTATTTTATTACCATCAAACTCTTCAACTATTTTCACTAATATAGGGTTATAAAGTTATAATCAAATCTATTAACATCATAAGGGGATTTTTTACCGAGTATAAATGCAGGTAAGTCATTGTATCCAAGTTCATCTTTAACAAACTCATCAGTACTACATACAGAAGGTAAGGACATAGATAAATAATTTGTACCTGATTCTATCTTAGTGCTGTGAAAGTGTCCTGAAACGATTAAATGGTAGGATTTAGTACCATTACCATAAAGGTTAACAAGTTCATGTGGTTTTCTTTTAACTATAGAACTATCACCATGATGTCCAATAATACAAATATTATCTTTATTTTCTATTTTAACTAAATTTTGGTCATTAAAATGAATTTTTATTGAATCTCCAAGTTCTCTTTTCAACATCTTGAATGCAATAACACCACCAGTTCTTTTTTTATCATAATCTCTTTTTTCACCGATTCTATCATGGTTTCCATGAGTAACATAAAGTTCGATATTAACATTTGGTAATTTATCAATTATAGATGATAACATTTCTTTTAATGAATCTACAGCATAGAATAGTTGTTCTTCACCGATTATATCCATTGTAAGAGTGTGTCCAGGTCGCATTCCATCAAACTCTATTGATTCTAACAAATCACCCATAAAACACATTACAAGTTTATCAGATTTATTAGCTTTAACGTAGTTAATAGTATTTTCAGCTATTTGCATTACTCTTTCATGTGCAATTTCTTTATTATAGCCTCTACCAAATATGGGTGTATTATATTTTTTACCATAATGTATGTCAGAAAATAAACAATATGTAACTTCGTTTGAGTTTTTTATATTATTATTTTTTCTAACAACTCTATTAGAATTATTTTCTTGATAATATTTTTTAATCATATCATCATATAATTCATTATCTGATGTAATATCGAATAATCTTGATTGTGTATCTCTAAGAGATTTTTCAAGAAAGTTTTTTTTGTTTTCAACAAACTTTTTATATGCAGAATGTTCTTTGGCTTTTAGTGCAAACTCTGCTATTTCATCTAAAGTATGTTCTTCAAGAATATGTTTAGGAAATAAGTTTTGTTTGGTAATATTAAATGTTCTTAATATTCTTTTAAAGTTTTGAAAGGTAATATAAGGGAAGAATTGTGAAACGTTGTTAGATGTAATATATGGATATAGTTTATATATTTCTTCTAACTCATTTCTAGTAAGAATACCTTCAAGAGGTTTTTCATCTCTTATAAAGATTCTATAGTTGTATGATAAAATCTTATTATCTTCACCTCTATTTTCTGAACAACTACTTCTTTCATCATATTTATCTTCTACTGTAGTATCTTTAGATTTTCTATTAGTTTTCTTAGATTCACTATATGACTCTTCTGAATTACTACTCTTAAATTTACCCTCATAATCCATAGCAAGATATTCATCATGAAGTTCCATTAAAACATTATAAAGAGGTGAGTTTTTAAATGAATCAGTATTAAATTTACCTTTAACCTTCCTAAAATAATCCCAATCAAAACCTAACATAACTGAGACATCTTTTATATATCTCTTTTCTTTTATAGTCTTTTTTAATATTTTAATCGCATTTTTAATTTGAATTGACATAGAGTTTATTTGTTTGTTAATAAGATTATTTTTGTTTCTATTTATAAAAAAGTTTTACCTACTATGTTAGAATATACACATAAATTAATAGTTATCATATTCATAGTAGGTTATATTTATATTTTAAAGGAAATGTGGTTGGCTAATGATTGGTTTGGCATGTTAGTTTTAACAATCATTATATCAAGTTTTGTAGGTTGTTCTATTCATAAATTTAAAAGAGAATATGATGAAAAAGAAAATTAACCAATATATTCTATTACAAATATATAAAAGTTTTTCACAAAGGTGGTAATATAATGTTTATTTCTTTTTAGGTTTTTTCTTTTTAACCATTTTATCTATCTTATTTCTAATCACGATAGCTTCTTCATATTCTTCTTTATCAACTGCATCATTAAGTTCACCTTCAAGTTCTTCAATGCTTTTAACATGTCTAGTTCTTTTTTCTCTTATTAATTCAAAATAATACAAACTATCATTTTCTTCTGAATGTATATATACTACTATATCATCGTTAGAAGCTTCTTTAATAGGGAATATTTTAGAAACTAATCTAACAAAATCTTGTTTTTTCAATAGTATATAAAAATACATTACTCTAGGGAAACTGTTAACCATTTCTATCATAGTATCAATATCCCCACCATCTTTAGTTAACAATTTAGCTATTTCTATATAACTTTCTTCTGGTACATGTAATACTTCTATATCTACAGCTGATGTGAAAAAATCTATAAAATTGTGAAATGAATTATCATTTATAATAAAATCTTTAAGTATCATATATTATAATAAATTTATGTTTTTCATATATTTTAAAATAACTCCAATGGAATCAGCCATGTCGTAATTTTCTTTAATGTAATCACCTTTTTTATTTTTTAACCATTCAATGTTTGGATACATTTCAGTTATTTTTTGAAGTACAAACTCTTTTTTTTCTGGTCCTTTCCATCCTTTAGGAAATGATAAAGTTTCTTTACCTTTATTATCAATTTTAATAAATTCTCTACATAAACTTTTCCTCCATTCATGTACTGTAATATATTCTGGTATTATACCTAACTCTTGATATATTAAATAGCTTAATATTCCATTAAATTTTATTAATAAATTTGCTGTAAATGTGTTATTAGACCCTCCTAATGGGTCTTCAATAACTACACCTAATATATTAAAAGATTTATAGTCTTGTATATACTCTTTAAATATGTTAGCTTTAGCAATATATCTATTTTCAGGTAACACATCTTTATCGGTCTCAATTTTTATGTGTTTAACACCAACAAATTCCCCATCTTGATTGAATATTGACATACCTGTACATGTTGTAGATATATCAAATCCTAAATAAATGCCTTGTTCTCTCATATATATTTATATTAAATACGAATATTGATAATTAAAAATAAAACTATTTATATGAAAAATGTATAATGGGTATAATAAGCGATAAAGATTTTGAAAAACTATATTTAGAATCACTTATAAGTTTAGGACATAATCCAAAACTTAACAATTTAAAAATTGAAGTGGATAAAGATGTATTTATTGTTAAATTAGAAACATCAATACTAGATTATAATGCTTTTATGAATGATTGGCTAATTCAGCAACAGTGGGGTAATCTACAAAACCTACACATAGATAAAGCTGATTTAGTATTTGCTCTTACAACCAAATCATTAGACTTTGAAAATAGTTTTGCTATTGCTTATGGTAAACAAACTGGTATTTCAACAAATGGCTCTTGGGAGTTAAAGAAAGATTATATAACGGTTAGTGGTAGCACACAAGTTTACTCAATACCTGCTGAAAGAGAAGTAAATGAAGTGTTATGGTATACACCACCTCAAATTGGTATTGGTATTAGCAACCCTTTAGGTGTACAAAATTGGTCTATGAATATGAATGGTTGGAATTATGCTGGTAGCCCTGCTCAATCAGTATTACCTACCTATGGGTTATTATTATCAAGTCAAGATATGGCTCAAAAAAGAAAAATACTTCAATCTGAATTAACATATAGAATTACTCCTGGACCAGATGGTACTAAAAATTTATATTTATATCCTATACCAGGTTCTAAAGATGAAATAGGTGGGCAATTTGGTAAACATTATGATGGTGCAAAAGTATTTTATTTTTATTATGATACAAATACATTAGGAAGAAAAAAATGCTTAGAAGATAATAATGATATAATTAAAACACCAAATGATATTCCAATTGGTGAACTTGGTTGGGGTGACTTAAATGTTATTTCAAAATCAAGAGTTAGAAGACTTACAATAGCCGAACTAAAGTCATATTTAGGTATGATTAGAGGTAAATGGTCTGGAGAAATGCTTGGACCAAATGATTCTAAATTAAAAATGGATTATTCATTCTTACTTGACCAAGCTAAAGACGAAAAAGGTAAAGTATATGAAGAAATAACTAAATCGTTAGAATATCTAACATGGGAAAATATTATGAAACAAAAAGCATCAATAGCACAATCACTAAACGATGTTTTAAAATTTGTTCCATCAAGAGTACAATTCTATAGAAATTAAATTTCAATAGCTAAAAATTTAATAACTAAGTTGTTTTTATATTTAGCTAATGAAAAATGCTTCATTATTTTATAGTTTTTAAGAACATCTCTATATTTTGTTTTTGTTAAACCTACTGATTCAAAATCAGAAAAGAATGTTGGTTGATTTAATATAGATTTGTATAATGGATGCGTGGAATCTATATCTAGGTAAAATTCTAGTGCTTTGTATTTATTTTCTATATTTTTAACATGTACAGAATCAGTAAAATCTTCAATATTAAACTTTTTAGGTACTTCTCTTATTATTTTAATAGGCGAATATTCTCCACCATTTATACCTTCTAGCATCATTTTTTTGTTAGTAACTATATAATCTAAATCATCAAAATCACTATTATCTGAAGATTCTAACAATTTTTGCTTATAATTTTGTTGATACAATTCACTATCTCTCCTATTACCATTTTTATCAGTTTCATAGCTATCAGATTTTTCTAATATCATATAATATCGTTTAACATATTCCTTAACTGATTCAGAGTTAATACCTGCTAACATATCTTTAAAATGATTACCAGTTGTATATGCTTGGGTCATGTTCCCAACTTCACGTACATCTAAGGTAGTAAAATCATGCTCAACTTTTTTAGTTGCTACGCTTGTTGCTACTAACACGCTCATAACTTGTTCTCTAATATCGCTAGGTAATTCAGCAAAGAATTTTCTTATATTTTTAATATCCATAATATTTTTTTTTAATAAATTACGATAAATGAAAATTTTTAGTTATTATTGTATAATCAAAAATACATATTTACATGAAAATTGCACATTTCGCTGACATACATTTTTTAAATAACTTAACTAAGTTAAATGAACAAGAACTTAGTTTAGATTTAATATATAAAGAATTAGAAAAAATAAAACCTGATAGAATAGTATTAGTAGGTGATTCATTGGATAAATGTCATATACTGAATGAAACTAACCTAGTAGCATCAGCATTTTTTAATAAATTAACTAAATATTGTGATTATCTAATAATCACAAAAGGAAACCATGAAGTATTACAAAAAAATACTGACAGACCTTCTTCTATTGAAACATTGGTTAGGTTAATAGATAATCCAAAAATATTATTTTATAAGACAACAGATTTCTATGTTGATAAATTAGATAGTGATATTGTTTGGTGTAATTGGAGTTGGGGTGATAAAACAAGCCCTTACATCAACAATAAAATGGAAGATGGTAAGTTTTATATAGATTTATTTCACGACCCAATATTCGGTTCTAAAAACGCTTTTGGTAAAGAGTTTAAGGAAACATCTTATGTTAAAATAGATGATTTTAAAGGTGGTTTATTATTAGCTGGTGATATACATCAACGCCAATTCTTCACTAAAAATGATAAATTATTTGGTGCATATCCTTCATCATTATTTCAATTAGACTTTGGAGAAACACCAGAAAAACATGGCTTCTTGGTTTGGGATATAACAAATAAGAATGATATTAAAGTAGAAGAAATAGATATAAAAACTGATTATAGTTATGTTAATTATTATATAAAAGCAGACTCTTTCAATTATAATAATATTAATATAAAAATTGAAGTAAATAAAAAAACTCGTTTAAAAATACATTGGAATGATTACCAATCTAATATCAATGTAGAAAATGAGAGAAATATTAGAAAATTCATAAAAGAAAAATATCCACAAGTTACAGAATTATTTTTTGATAGAAAACCAATAAATAAGGAGGATATTAATCTAAATAAAGAGGATGAAAGATTTAAAACTATAAATACTAAAGAAACACAACATGATATTTTTAGAGAATTTTTAGCAAATAAGAAATACGATGAAGATTTTATTAAAGAGGTTTTAAAAGTTGATGATGTTATAGATGCTAGAGTATCAAGAATTGAAACTGAAAATTATCAATGGGGTTTAGAAAACATTAAAATAACTAATTTTAGGTCTTATGGTGATAATATAGAAGTACCATTAAATGATTATGATGGTATTATCCAATTAAAAGGTGAAAACTTTGCAGGTAAGAATAATTTAATTTATGCTATATTATATTTATTATATACAAAAACACCATCTACAGAAAAGAAAGAAAAAAATGGAGATAATCGCTTTATAAATAATAGAAGAGATTTAGATTATTGTGAGGTAGAAGGAATATTAAATATCAATAATATTAAATATGAAATAATAAAAAGAACTGAAAGAAAGTGGAATAGAAATAAAACTGAAATAGCATCATGTTCTACAACTGTTCAATATTATTTGTTAGATGATAACTATAATAGAGTAGATAATAAAAATGAAGAAGGTAATTCTAAAACCCAAAAAGTAATAGAACAAGCCATTGGTGATTACGAATCTTTTATTAGAAAATATTACTGCGATTCATATAAACTAATTGATTTCTTATCTTCAGATAAAGCAGTATTCTTGGATAATGTTTTAAGAGATAGTGGACTTGATATATTTGATTTAAAATTAAATGAATATAAAAATTGGAAAAAAGAAACATATAAAAAAGAAGAAAAAATAGTTTTAGATATTCCAAGTGAAAATTCAAAGATTAAAACATATAATAAAGAAATAGAAACACATAATGATGATATAATAGATACTAACAAACTAGTAGTAGAATTAAAACAACGAATAGATAAAGGTGTTCTATTAAAAGAAAATGAGATTAAAAAACTTATTAAAGTTGATGAAGAAATATTGAAGTTAGATTCAGATATTCTAACCATTCAAATGAATCAATTAATAAAAGATAAAGAAAATAAACAAAATGAAATAACTTTATTAGAAGATAATATTAATAAATTAAAATCTGTTTATGATGAAGAAAGATATAACTTATTAGTTAGCGAAAAAAATGATTTCAAAGATTGGTTATATAATAATAACACTGATAAGAAAACTAAAACATTTGAAATAGATAGATTAAATAATAACATATCAAAACTAAATGGAGATATAGTATTAAAAAATAGGGGTATTATAAATGAAAATAATTCTATTGAGTTAGAATATAATAAAATTGATACCGAAATAAAAAATACCAACAATTCTATTGAGTTGGAACGTAATAAAATTGATAGTGAAATAAAAAATATTAACAATTCTATTGAGTTAGAGTATAATAAAATTGATAGTGAAATAAGAAATATTGTAAGGGAAATTGAAATTTTAGAATCATCTAAAACTTGCCCAACTTGTAAACGAGAAAAAGATAAAGTTACAGTATTAGGTATTTTAGATACTATTAAAGAAAAAAATAGTTTAATTGAATGTTTAAAGTTAGATAAAGTTAATGGTACAGCTAAAATAAAAGAGTTTCTATTATCTATAGAATCTTTGAAGTTAGATAAAATTAATGGTACAGCTAAAATAAAAGAACTTCTATTATCTATAGAATCTTTGAAGTTAGACAAAGTTAATGGCACAGCTAAAATAAAAGAGTTGAATAATAATATATCTCTTTATAATATTGATATCAAAAATATAGAACTTGATATAGTAAAGCATCAAGAAAATATTAAAACTTTAGAATTAGAGATTAAATCTATTGAAGATGCTATTACTAAAAAAACAACATATATTGATAGAATCAACGAAGAAATATTAACAATTGAAATTGATATAAAAGAAACTAATAAAAGAAAAGAATTATTACAAGAGAAAAATAATATACCAATCTTCATTGAAAATATTCAATTAAAAATTGATAATAAGAAAAATGAAATATTAAAATATCAAGATAATCTTCAATTTATTGAGAAAAATAAGAAAATTAATGAAACTATAACAACTTATCAAGACTTGTTAGATAACCTAGATAAAGAAAGAGATGATTTATCTAATAGAATTAATACATCTAAGGAAATAATCAATAAACTTAACAGAGAGATTGAAATCATCAATAATAGACTTATAATCTTTAATGAACAAGAAAGAAAAGAAGAAATACAAAAAGTATATCAAAATTGTTTAAGTAGAGATGGTGTTCCTTTATTACTATTAAGAAAATTATTACCAATAATAAATGAGGAAATAAATAACTTATTATCAGAAGTGGAGTTTAACCTTTATTTTGATGAAGATGTAAATCTTAAAATGAGAAACCATAGCTTCCCAGATGTTACACAAAATGTATTAGATGGGTCTGGTTCTGAAAAATCATTCTGCGGATTTTGCTTAAAATTAGTTCTTTCTAAAATCTCTAATAGAAGTAAATTTGATATTTTAATATTTGACGAAGTTATGAATACATTATCTGATGCTTCTGTTGAAATATTTATCGAACTATTGCAAAAAGCAAAAACCATTATTAGTAAAATAATAATAGTAGAACATGTTAGAGAAGTTAACCCCGATTACCTAATCACAGTACAAACAGATGAACATAAAATAAGTTATTTAACATTAAATTAAAATGGGAGAACTACAAAATATACTAAAAGAAGATTTAAAAAATAAAAGTAATCACTTATTAATAGAGTTTAATAAGAAAATAGTTTCACTATATGAAGATAATAAAGAAAAACTATTATCACTGTTAGATGAATATGATAAAAATTGCCTAGAAGAAAATCTAAAAGATAAAACACAATTCGATATTGATAATATTCATAAAGCACATGAATTAAAAATACTCGAACTCTTAAAGGTTAGAGATGCAATAACAAATAAACATATTGAAATACTCGAACTAATAGAACAAAAATTAAGATGAAAAAAAATAATTAAATAAAATATATGGATGTAATTAAGGAATTATCAAAATATGGGATAGTTAAAACTTGTAAAGTAATAAATGAGAACATAGTTACAATTGTAATTACAGATGGTTTTTCACAAAATTCAGAGAAAACTTTTGAATTTATAAAACGGAGTGTAAAACCCATTCATCGCTTTTGCGTGGATGGGATGTAAGCGACTAACCCTGATTAAGGATATACTCACGAATACGGAAACTCTCACAATATGTTGAACGGTATACTACGACAAATTTACATAAAAAGGTATTTTGGCATAATTTTTGATGTATAATAAATATGAAAATGATTAATAAGACATATCGTTTTAGAATATCTCCAACAAAAGAACAAAAAGTACTATTAAGTCAACACTTTGGGCATTCTCGTTGGGTGTATAATCATTTTCTGAATGAGCGTAAGGAACAGTATCAAGTAGATAAAAAGTCTGACAATTATTACAAACAAGCTGCTACTCTGACAAAACTTAAAAAGGAAGAGGATACTAAGTGGTTAAAAGATGTGAATAGTCAGACATTACAATTTACTTTGCGTTCTCTCGATACAGCTTTTTTAAACTTTTTTAGAGGTAATGCTCAATTCCCAAAGTTTAAATCTCGTAAGCATAAAAACACTTTTACTGTTCCACAATTTGGAACAATAGACGATAATGAAATAAAGATACCTAAATTCAAAGAAGGTATTAAAGTGAAATTACACAGAGAAATAAAAGGTAAGATTGGTAAGATGTCTATTACAAGGACACCAACAGGTAAATATTTTGTATCAATTTTCACAGAACAAGAGATTGAACAATTACCAAAAACAAATAAACAAGTTGGGATAGATTTAGGATTAAAAGATTTTGTTATCACTTCTGATGGAATAAAATATAAAAATAATAGATATACAAAAAGATATGCACGTAAATTAAAAAAAGCACAACAACATCTTTCTCGTAAACAAAAAGGTAGTAATGGGTTTGAAAAACAAAA
>Ga0222649_1000251_pt1 | contig 19804 bp, 19 predicted proteins | sample AntAcemetagen337_FD_179865 | JGI IMG/M metagenome (GOLD analysis project Ga0222649, IMG submission 179865) | Saline water microbial communities from Ace Lake, Antarctica - #337 | ecosystem: Environmental > Aquatic > Non-marine Saline and Alkaline > Saline | place: Antarctica: Ace Lake... | reverse complement strand
ATGTGGAGGAGGTCTATCAGCAGTATTATACAGCACGGGTATCTTATACGGTTTTCATAAACTTGGTAAAATTATAGATACAAAATCATGTGATAAACCGGTTTTTTATAATAACATGGTTTTTTGTGCTTCGTCAGGAGGGGTTGTTCCGTTATTGTTATTAAATATTTGTATTGATAATAAATTGTATTGTGAACGCGATGATTGGTTTGAATATTATATAATTAAACCTATTGAAAAACTCGATGTATCGGTACTATTAAAAATTTTTCCAACGTCACTTATTAAATCATACCTAATATATAATCGTATACCATCTAGTATTATAAATGAACTATCTGTGTTTATAAAAAAGGAGTTTGCAGCTATTTTACCAGCAGAGTTACTTAATAGTATGCCGCTAGTATTTAGAAAAAACAAGTTTTCTTATTTTAATTTTAATTATATAAATGATACTTCATTTACAGATAGTGCAGAATTATCAAATGATTTCTCGTATTTAAATAATCTTACATTAACGCATCAGATAGTAGAAATTTTTATGACTTGTTGTATACCTATACATATTTCATATCTTAAAACTGGTATTACTAAAGACGCTGCTTTAAGTATAAGTAATGAAATTTTAGATATAAAAAAATATAAAAATGCTCAAAATGTATATTATTATACATTAAATGCATATGATTCAAACACAAATAATGTACATCAAGAAAACATATTTAATATATCAAATTTTACAAAACAACTAAACAGTATTACTGATTTTAAATTTATTAATATGCTGAAAGATGTAAACACGGCAACCAAATTCAATATAATATCAATACCAAATAGATATTCTCCTATGTGTAAATATAATAATAAGATATATACAGAGCTAGTTCCCTATATCTTTTTTGAAAATGATTTCAGTTCAGTTACTAAATTCACCGGTGCGTATAGTAATGGGACGAAGAAATTAGTATTCTTATTTGGTCTATATGAAACATTATATATATTAGACGATAATATTAAATATCAGACAGTCCTTGATAATTTAGATGAATCGTATAAAAATACATTAAATAATCCATATCACGAGTATTTTATTTCCGTAAATAATTTATTTAATCAACTTACGAAGCCGATTGTATTTTAATTTTTATAATATTTTACATGTTAATAGATTGAAATAAATATAGAATTTAGTTCAATATTATTTGTAAATAAACTCTCATTATGTTTTGTTATATTTAACTATTCAAATATAGACGTATTTAATAAAACAAACCTCGTTGTATATGTATATGTCACAAAATGATTATATAAAATTAAAAAGAATACTTCAAATCGTATCAACACCAGTTGAAATGCCAGCGGTATTAGAGTCAAATAATTATACAACTTACAAAGGGTTTATTATTAGTATTCAAGTTGAAAATGAAATTTTGAAATTGCATAATTTATATGATAATAAAACAGTGTTTGATATTGATATAGACAATAATAAAAATATAGATTTTAATATGTGTATAAATACTGACTTACGAGATAATCGAATATTAAATAATGTAAATCCAAATATAATATCTGTTATTAAACCGCCAGGATTGAGTGTATTCTCGAGACCCAGTGATAAGAAAATAAGTTGTATTAACAATTTATATTGTAAATGTGAAAATACAATATGTAATTGTTATATAGTATAGTTATTACGTATTTCGTTATGGCACTCAATTTGAACCTCAATTATTTCTTCATGGTCAATATGAACAAATAAATAAATTAACACGTGCATCCGTATTTCAACCTACATATGCGCGATTGAGAACCAATACAAGTTGCATTGTTACATTCGCAACGAACTCTGTAATTTTTGCGAATATATGAATTAAAATTGAATTTCGAGTACTCTGGATTTTGAGGAACTGAGCGTCCAGGAGCCTTCATGATAGGGAAGCATGTATTTTGGCATTCGTCCAAATCTCTGCGATTCGCACGTAGATTCGTTCCGTTACATAAAATAAATGTCGGACAATTAGGTCCGCTGGTTACCTCCATATCGAATACCATTAGTTTTTCTGGTAATGATAGCATATTATTAGTTTGTTTGGTATTTTGTATTGTGGTTTGTAAATTATAATCTATACCAGCCATATAATCACTTGGTGATAGAATATGTGCAAAGTCTGCTTGGTCTTTTAATAAACGTGATGTCTTTTTAAATCTTAAATAATCACTCTGTGACATTTATATAATAACCATATTTTTTATTTGTCACTAAAATGTGCGTTATTGTATACGAAACCATTCCAACGATTGAACCTATTATTAATCCACTGATCAACTGAAATATAGTATGACGCTTATAAGAGTATCGCTGGTATACAGTAATAGCACCTATAAAGGTAGATATATATAATATAACAGGCGAATAAACCACTAAATACATAAATGTAATCGAATATCCCACCGATTGTGCGTGTCCAGATGGCATACCATAATCGCTTGTTATATCATTATCGTGTTTACTGATAAATATTTGTCCAGTAGGTCGTGGGGATTGTATTATATTTTTCATAACTCGATTAACTAATGCATTTACCCCCAAATATAATACATATGATATTAAATATATATTACGGGACCACAAGAATATTATATTTATTAATGCAATTATAAACGGACCGTAAAACCCAATTTGGTCTATGTAATATATCATCCTATACACTTATGATCTATTATTTTGGTAAAGTTGCTCGCATATAAACGAGAAAGACCAATTCGCACCATTCAGGTCTACGGTTTCACCGCGGTCGTTTATCAACTTCACTGACATCCTTTGGATATTCACTGGTCCGAAATAATTCCTCTGTTGATCGCGTAATCCGATACTGCTGTCGACGTAGATACTATTATTCGGTAGATTTGCTATATTTAATGGTATGAAACCGAATACATTGGTCGCGAATGGACCTTCCGACAATTTTATGGTCGATAACTGTTTTGATTGTTGGTCTAATGTAGATTGTATTGCGTATACTTGTTTTTGCGTTAGGGTTGCACCATTTACGGATGTATTTGTTGCAGTCAAATCTCCTGTTATGGGATTCGTATTTAAATTCGTGTAATTCGCATAATTCGGTAATTGAATATCTGTTTTTTGTTTTGTTGTTGTAATAATTCCATCGTTCATATGACTGTTATTAAAATCGTCCAGTAATATCATATAATAACTGTAAATGTTAATACTTACTACGTTGTCGCCAATTATGCTGGTAATATTACCGTTTGTTGATACCAATGTCATATCAGATAAATCATATTCTGTTTCTATACGAAATCCTAATATCCATCCAAGTGTAGAATCCCATGATGTATTTCTTAAATTATTTCCAATACAATTTACCGATGTGGAAAAGCTGAATGGATCATAGAAGACTAGTTTATAATCCGATGATTTGTATACTTTGTTGATGTTTAACCTTATTTGTATATATTCTTCTCCGTTGTCCTTTCTAATTATATTTATTATAGAACCACTGGCAATATTTTGATTATTTACGCCCGTCATTGTATATTCAAATGCATTATTTATAGCCGTTAGTAATTGGTCTCTAGTATAAGTATCATCGGGAATTGTTATTATTATGCCATTTAAATAACTGTTTGTACCTGTTGTTAATCCTATTGATTCGGGTGTTAAATATATAGTATTCATATAAGTATCACCTGATATTGTAATAACATCCGTGCTTACACTATCAATACCTCTAATTTCAGACCATGAAAAATCTGATCTATATTCACTTAATGCGAACTTCGACTTTTCTAATTTTAAATTTTGAACCCATGAATTCGATAGGTCTCTTATATTTGTAGGATTCGTTCCGATTGTTTTATTATCCCATCCAATTCCATATCCTATGTTAAAAGGACTTGTTGGCACGGTCCAATCTATGCCATTTACTGAAGTTGCTACGCTATTTCCACCTTGACCTACTGCTACATATATATTTTTGTTATCAATTGCACCAGACAATGAAATACCATACCCTCCTTCGGTAAATGTAGTTTTACCTTGTCCTGTCCATGCGTTTCCATCATACGACGTAGCAATAGTATTTCCACTACCAGTTCCGACTGCCACCCACATCGTGACCGAATCATTCCATACAACACCATTGGCTCCCACTGAAAATAAATCAGTGTTCGCACTAGGAGTCCAAGTATTACCCATTCTATTTTTTGAATATGCTATAGTGTTCCCTCCATGTCCCGTTGCAACCCAAATATATCCATTCCACGCAACACTGGTTCCCTTCGTAATAAATATCGTGTTACCTAGACCATTCCATATAGTCCCATCCGTTGATATTGCCAGCGTATTACCAGTGCCTGCCCCAGTAGCGACCCACGTATCGCCATTCCATGCGATACCTGTTGCCGTTTCAGAAAATGTCGTTATACCCAGACCACTCCATATAATACCATCCGTTGATTTGGCGAGCGTATTACCATCGCCTTTCCCTGTAGCAACCCATATGTTTCCGTTCCACGCAACCCCAGTTGCCTCTACTGAAAATGTGTCTTTACCTCGTCCAGTCCATGTATTTCCGTCAATTGATGTCGCGAGTGTGTTACCATCGCCATTCCCTGCGGCTACCCATATATTTCCATTGTATGCAACTGCATTCGCCTTTTGTGAAAATATATCACTTGTTTCGCCATGCCAATTGACTCCATTATCGTCCGAATATGCTAATAGTCCATTATCACTTACATCAGTCCCACAACCAACTATTCTTGAAAATAGTGAATTTGCACTAGGGTCCACAAATTCTATGTCGTAAAATTGTTCTATTAAATATTTATTAATAACTACGCGTAATGTAGCAAACGTTAGTCCGTCTGGTCGCCTAGTAAAAATTAATGTAGAACCACTCAGCACATTGTCACCAAATTCATCTACAAACGTAGCAAATATATTTGACATGCTAGCTGATACAGACAACGGACTCGTTGATATAATATTAGCTCCTGTATTTTTTACTACATATGCATTTATATTTTTGTTATCTCCGCTGACTTTCGGCTTTATTCTCATAATAATTGTACCGTTTGGTATGTCATACAATCCGCTTGTATATGTATTCCCAGATATGTCGTTGGATAAATCATTTCCACTCGTAAACTTTAACGAGTCTTTTATATATGAAATTCCTGTTAAATCCAGTATGTATGCATTTTCACGAAAGCGTTTATTAATATCTACTTTTATTTGTGTAAATGAATTTTCTACAGTCACTAGTGTGTTTGTTGTATTTATATTACCATTATCGCTGTTATTTATGATTTTCTGGTTTATTTCGTCCAAGTAACTATTGAACGTATATCCAGGCGAACTTGTTATATCAATTTTAAAATCATTTGCTATTGTGTTTCCTTCAAAGATAATATTACCAGTATCTGTTCTCCCATTAAAATATGGTATCTTACATCTTAGATATATGTGACTTGGATTGTTATCTGGCGATGATATTGCGATAGACGATTGCGGTGCACTTGATTCGGAAATTATATTACTTAATTCGTATTTTTTATTATCGAATACTAGTGTAGATGATATCCCATACCAAATATTACCGTCCTGAAATACAATTGCTACCTTTGAACCCTCTACTCGTGTTGTATTAAAACGATTTAATTGTATATACATTTCATGGTATGATTTGTTATATCCTATAAATCCAACGTTACTTATATCTGTATAATCATGACGGCGTATATACGGATTTATTAATTTTGGATTTATTGATAATTGTCCACTTAGATCTGAAATGATTTGTGAACGAGAATATGTTGTTCCAGGTGTAAGCGACAGGGTTATTTTAATATCATCCAATATGATACAATTTGATGGGTCTGTTGTATAATCAGTTCCGCTGTAATTTATTATATGGAAGTAATTATTGGAGTTATCTAAAGCATATTGGCTTATTGCGTTATCCGACGATGAATTTGCAATCAGTGGAAGTATATCATATCTGGAATGAATTGTATTAGGTGAATATGATTTAAAATTAAATCCTAAAAATGATGGTATTGAAGCTGCGCGGGTTGTATCTACAACATTAGGGGTAGACCAAGTTCCGAAATCAAATGTATAATCCGTTTCGTTGTATATTTTCTTTATATCAATATTTATCTTTGATTTGGAACTCGGATAATCGTATGTAATTCCTGTAGTACCAAAACTTATATCCGTATATTCCGGGTCAATTTGTAATGCTACGAATGAATCATTTACAGCATCAACTAGAGCATTTGCAGTATAGTTACCTGGATTTATTTGAACTTGTATATCGTAATTGCCATCGGACAAACCAGGAGATACTCCCTTTAAATATAGGAAGTTACTGCCATAATTTGCATTTATGGTATACCATGTATATGGTATCTGAATGGAATTCAATTTTAAACTGATTACATCCTTTAATGGCGTAGAAAGATTAAACGTATAATCCGTGGTTTGGGACGATTTATTACGATATTGACTATCAATATTTACTATGCGATTTATTGTTTGTTTAAAAATTGGATTTAATTCACCGCTTGAATATGATGTTCCAACTGGAACGGGATCGGGAACTGTTACAGGAATTGGATCTGGATCGGGATCGGGTTCTTGTTCTGAATCTAGAGTTTCTTGGTTCTCCATGCCCTCTATATTAGTATTAAAAAAATGATTGTATATATCATTAAAATAACGTACTAACTTATCTCCTGATGCGTTTCCGAAGTTCTCGTATTTCCATATCATATGAAGTATTTTTGCTTCTAATTCTCTATCCGTTGGATTTGATAGATCTAATACTGTATACAATTCGTTATCCGTATAACCATCTATATTATATATATCATCCATAGAAACTTATACATATTATGTTTATATTTCTTGTACAATAATTCTTGTTTTGAACATATTTGTTATGAATTCAACTAAATCCATTTTATTATACGCGCAACGACATAAACTCTTAACTGGAAATGCTGTTAGACCTTGTCCTCGTTTCATGTGACGATTACCACTAAAACATAGAATATCAAATGCGCGTATAATGCTCTCTTCTTCCTCTGTCATTGAACTGCGATCTATCCTATATTTTCCAGTATACACGTATCTATTGAAATTATTATTTTCATATACATTATATTTGTATTGTACTGGGTGGTTTTTTACCATACCAATACCCATTATTCGGTTAATATCATTGTTCATTTCTAATACGAACATAATTGAATCATACGGAATATCTTGTGATACGACCATTGGTGCACAGTAAACACATCCATGTTTATCTATTCGCTTTCGGAAATTCGTGTTCTCAGTCCATGTAGAATTATTAAACCTTGATGTCATTACATAGTTCTTCATTTGTCTACGATATTGATTTATATAATTTATCTCTCTTTGTGGTTCCTTTTCTATATTCATATTTTTTTTTTATTTATTGATTGTATTCCTATGAGTCTACAAATATTTTCAATTTTATGTGCCATGGTTTTTACGTGCATATAAAATGTTTTTTTTGTTTGATGGCTAATATGCCAATAAAAAAAACATTTTATTGTATCGAATATCCAATATCGAGATCCGAATTTAAGATAAAATAATAGGATCTATATCCCTCCTCCCCTCCCCCCCAAACTAATTGCATAGCATAATCTTCCAAAACCAAGGCGAGTTTATATCATGAACCAGTTTTATACTGCCTCCGTCATGGATTCGCGAACGGATATCATGTGAACAATCATCCCATTTGACTCGTATTAAGATGCGCTTATGTGTCGGATCATTCCGTAAAGGTATTTCATTTACTAGTGAAATATGTCCCCATTTCAGTTTGTAAAATGTGCTTAATATATATTGTTTTGATGTTATGACATCCATCCTTGGTATACATAGTATCGATTCCATTTTTATAAAATAATTATGTTTTTATTAATAATTATATTTACTAGTCCGTTGAATCAATTTTACTGCCTCAATTATTTGTTTTGTTTTGGTTTATTTTTATAGTTTTTTTTGTCTATTATAATACAATAAAATTATGCGGTTTTGAGACATACTTACTTACAATATTTCTTTATATCGTCTATTCGTTATAACTACAAAACTAAAATCATGACGAACTATAACATATGTCGTGGATTAAAGAAGAGGAGAACCTATTACAGATTCAAGAAAAATTCCAACGCGAACCTATGGAATCCATCAAATGTTTTTTTCTCTTTATTAATCAAAATAAATATATAGAACAGATTATCGATGAAACAATAGAAGTACATAATAATATGATATCCAAGGAACGGGTTCTCAAAATTGTTGAAGCCAAAAAATCTATCAAATCAGATGTTAAGTATGCGTTTTTAGATTCTTGGATGTTTTTAGTTGATTTGGAACCCGAACATATACAGGCGTATTCACAAATGGAAGTATCCTCGCGATTCATAACCAAATTGTCCTTCGTTGATGATATTGTAGTCCCACCGTCCATATTGATTTTTCATGATCTAAATGCACTCTATTTTTTATTTCAAGAAATACATCATGTTCCCGTAAAGTCAGCATTACGTAAAAATCTTAATGGTATTAAATCTACAAAACGAGTCACTTACACTACACAATTTAATAAAACGCGAAAGAATATAAGTATTTTGTGAGTTATATCATTAATGGAAGCGATTAATGTATTTTATACATCACTAGTAAACGGTGAGTGTATTCCGTCTCATTTAGATAACTTACTGTCTTCAGTCGCTCCCAATAGTATGGAGTATAATTTATTGTATAGACTCATCGCTCACACGCGCGACATAAATACTGGCATGGGTCAACGCGATTTAACCTACGCCATGTTATGCGTCTGGTATCGCCATTATCCAGTAGAGACTATCAAGGCACTTCGTTTCATTGTCACCACAATTGGGGTTGGTTCATGGGCGGACATTAAATACTTGTGTGGATATGTAAGGCGAATGAAAGACCCAAATGCCGATGCCATCATTGACTCAGCAATCGGGATTATGAATTACCAATTGAATCAGGATCGAATTGCTTGGAATAATGCTTTCGGAAATTACATGCAACTCAAAAAAACAAACCCCAATACTCTGGTACCTCGCCCATCAGGGAGGGATTTCATGTCATTCGCTGCGAAATGGACACCTCGCGAAAAAAGTTGTTTCGGTTGGTTGTTTGAACTCATGATACTTCAATGGTCGCAGATGTTTGGCTCTGGTAGGAGTGTAGATAAAAAGTCTTATCGTAAAATGGTTTCAATGTTAAACCGCGAACTAGAAACCGTGCAAATCAAACAGTGTGCTGGGAAATGGTCTGATATTGGACCCGAAACAGTACCTATATGTGCTTTATTGCGCCAAAAAAAGGCGTTTATGAAAGTCCATACTGAAGACCGCGCAATATGTGCCAGTAATTTTTCTGATTTTTATGACACCGCTGTATTTGCGATACCTCCTGGTAAACTCGTGACATACGCGCTCGCTAAACACCGAAATGAAGCTTGGTTGAATCGCGTTTGGAAAGAAAAACCTAAAATGAAATCTACTTTGACAATCCCGATTATTGATATCGGATGGGAAACTATAAACTATGATTCAATCGGAGATGGAATACGTATGGCAGAGTCAGGTTCGCGTCGAATGATATTAGCTGGACAAACACCTATCTGGATCAGTTTCACTGATACCGACTCTTTTATTGATATCATTGAACGAATTCGTCCGTTCGTTGTGGAACGCACTGCATCGAATATTGAAAGTGCAATCGGTTTACTTGACCAAGCTTCGTTTATGACTGGAGTTAAGTGCGAATACATAATATTAGGTAAACCCGCACCTATGGATATAATGAATATTCCTCAATATGCCGATATGGTGTTGTCGGTTGTCTAGGAGAAAACCGTATCAATAATTAAGGGAGTCTGTTCTTTTACTTCCGCTTAATACTTCCCAAAATATATTCGCTTGTATCCAACGATCCTTCCATCCATTGATTGTTTTTCTCTGAATAATTCTCTCCACATACGAATAGGGGGATATTACGGAATGGTATCATAATTTGTTTCGGCATTGTTTCGCTATCAAATCCGGGTGCGAAATATGCAACCCCATGTTTCCAATAGAAAACTTGAGTGTTCTTCGGCATTTGTATTTTTCGGTTCAAGGTTTGACTTAAGAGTCGCTGATGTTCTATATTAATTGCGTCCATCCCATGTTCGTCGAGCATTTTCTTCCAGAAGTTTGCGTATTTATTATCTGTGTATGACATCATTACCGTATTTGTTTTATTGTCTATTGGTATCACTATACGTAAATTATTGTTCGTTGTTAGTTTCGTATGTGGTATATCTGGGACTTGAGAATATATGCGACATAGCGGAAGGGTCTGAATCTTTCGCAGAAGTGGATAGATCGGTTTGAATATTGGGAATTTAATAAGCGTATCCTTTGTTACAGCGCAGATGCATTTATTCGCAGTATATTTGCGTTTTATTCCATCGCATTCGATTTCAATAGCGCACGTAGGAGAAGACGTCGTAGTAATATTCGTTACTCGGCGATGCGTCAACATCTGTGCATTGATTATTAAAATAAGTCGGTCTATTATTTGAGATAGACCTCCATCCATTGCATAATATTTACGTTTCGGATTCAAATGTTGCTTCATTAATGAGACGGTATCTTTTGCATTCATGTTCGTTAATTCTGCCGAATATCCGTAGAAATCTAACATAAGTGTTATCTCGTCTTTGGTTAGTTTTGTCTTTGCGTATTCTATAAATGTTATATCGTATGGGATGGGTTGTGACATTTTGATAAATTTATCGGTTATTTCATTAATGGGCTTCCAGTCAAATAGCTTACCGCGGTCAGCACCTTTGGATGGTATAAAATGATCGAAACCTGATATTGGTTTGATTTTATCACTTAAACTGAGTTCGCTTATCAATGCCAATAGTAATTTGTTTCCGTCGTGGAAACGTCCTGCGCCTGCCTCTAGTTTACCAATTGTGTCAATACGTCCTCCCATTGCGCGATTTCTCTCTAAAATCAGTAGTTTTGCATTTGGTTCCATCTTATTGAGTTTGTATGCAACATAGAGTCCAGCTAAACCGCCACCTATAATTATATAATCGTATTCCGACATTGTTTTATTATATGATGTGAAAACTATTATTCAATTTACCCGTGTATATGAAATCATACATATTAGATATGGATTTTTGTATAGTTTCGTTTGTTCGTATTCTATCGTATACCCATTCGTATGTAAATATGAAAACAGGAACGGTATTTCCATATATTGATTATCTGGGTCAACCAATATATATTTACATTTTGCGGTCATTGTTTTTTTGAATTGTGATACTTCCGGCAATCGTGTCTGCTTCACCAGATTACGCAAAGGTCCTTCTGGGTATGCATTAATTATTATAACATTAGCATATTCGTTCGTTTTTGGGTCTAGGATCGGTTCCAAATATAATGCATTTATCATCTTATCTATATAAAGACATGGCGTATATTTATTTGGAGAGGAAGGATTATATATTCTAACAGCATTTCCTTTATTGAATTGAATATAGTAAATAATGCCATCGCAACAAAAATGACATTATTCATATTGGTAAAAAAAATCAAAAAGGGTTTCGGTTACAATTACTTCTCTTATTTATTCCAACTACTTAAAAAATCTGGGTTTTCATCGATTCTCTTTTCGTGTGGAATGATGATTTGAGGGCAAAATTTCTGATATCCTAATCCAGATAAACTGTTTATTATGTACAACGGTAAACATAATATAAGTGAAATCGGTAGTAACACTAATGCATTCGTCCATGTAAATTCTATTTTCTCTAATTCGGGATGGATATAACCATTTGGTAGAATAATGGTTTTACTATCCTCTAATATATATTCCATTTATTTATATATTTGTATTGTGAATATATTAACCATGTTATAATGTTGGTTAAGTATATGTTTAGTAAATTACGTCTCTTACTGATTTCGTTTCTAGTATATTTTGTCGTCAATATATTTGAGAGCCTGATACATTATAATATTGGACGGTATAGTGATTCTGAATTACGATTTGATGTCCCAACTAAAAAAGATTGGATAAAAATCATTTTTGTTATATTTTTCTTTGCGTTTCTACAGGGTATATTGACGTGTATCTTCGATTAATCGTTTACCGTTTTATGTCTACTGTCTGGTTCGTATCCGTCTAGAATCAATTCTATCTTGTCTAGAATTGTTTCTAGACGTGCCATGGTCTGTATACATGTGGAATATGTTTCTTTCATATTCAATATGCCCACTGTTGCTTCTTTCAAATATTGATATATTGCTCGTTCTTTTGGTATATACGCGATTGCTTTTATTATTGTTCTATCTATACGTTTTATTGACTCGTCACGGCTGTCTTGGCGATACCATCTTCTCATACTCTCTGGTACAAATGATGCCTTCTCTATATTTAGGTATGCACCTTTCGTATACATTTTTGTGTTTACTGCTATAGATGCTATTACTTTCAAATTTACGACGACTTCGTCATATTCTATATCTACTGGCATCTTTTATACTATCATTTTCGCTCTATATTCGTTTTACATTTTATTCATCATGCGAATTTCATGTGCATTTTAGGAATGGAGTACAGGACGATCGTATATCACAACAGTCGTTGCATGTAGACGGTTCATTTGTTGCAGTGGATATACGATGCACGAAAAACACGAGTCTACTATATGGATTTCGCTAGCACGTTTGATTATATCTGTATAATGCACTATAGGTATATTCACGTATTGATTTGCTGTTTCGTATTTGGCATGGTCGATTGGGTATATATTACGATTTGCGCATATTATTATAGTATGATCGTCATTTTGATATTTTGTAATTACGTCATCTATTTGTATATCGGTGGTGCTTGACTTCGTATGTGCGAAAATAATATTGTTTTCTAGTATGATTCGTGTTTGAAGTGATGATGCAGTTGGTATGTCGAAATATTGATAATATATAGAGTTATCCGCTCGCGCGTCTTTATAAAAATTTTCTATCCACTTATATTTAATTTCATAGTTTTTATCATTCGGTTTATATTCCAATAAATCTTTATTTCGTATTCTTCTATATTTTTTTAAATGATCATGTGATCCACATATAAATATATCATTTGTTTCTATTTTACTTGACTCTTCTATTATTTGGGCACACTCTTTGTATTCTTTCAATCCATCAAACGACACTACGATTACTGGTTTATCTTGGAAAAATAATTCTACGTTTGATTTGTGTATATCTTTGCATAAAAAATACACATTGTCGTAGTATTTTAATAGAAAATTTACTAGACCAATCATTGTTATATTATCACCTAAACCATTATGCGATAGTAGAACTGCGTTCATGTATTATGTATATTATGTTTGATTATATTAATTATGTATTTCTTACCAGTTTCTTTAGGTGAAGCAATTGACAAATTAAGTATTTTACACATCAAAAGTGAGAACATTATCGATGAGCGGAAGTTGGATATAGACAAAGAATACGCTGCAATATACGATATATTGAAGCATTTTATTGGTCCGTATACGGGACTGTATGAGTCTATGTTACATACAAATCGTGTAATATGGGGACAGATGGATGTTCTCCGAGACGGTGCGATTTCTGATATTGAATATATGAAATTATGTAGGGAGTGTATTGCAATGAATGATGTGCGTTTCCGTATTAAAAATAAAATAAATTTGATTTCTAAATCTGAACTGAGAGAACAAAAAAGTTATACTGTCCAGAGATTCCAATTTCGGATAGAAGTAGAAGGTGTGGATTTGCTGTTGTTTATAGAACCCATTCGACAATTGTCATACGTTTATGATGAAATTAATATAATATCGTCAAAAGATTTGGGTTGTATTAAAGATACATTTCAATATGATAATACAATCCTATATACTGGAATAGGAGAACATGATTCCGACGAAATTCTTACATTTTACGACACCTTTGATATTGACGTTAGATTGCGAGCGGAGAGGGGTTTCGCCTCCCACTTAAACCGATGAAAATTTGAATACGCACCCTACGGGTGCATGTTCAAAGGATTATCGGTCATTGACCACGAAGAATATAAATCCGCTATGAGGATTGAATTATTTTTTGGTTTAAATTCATAATTTCACATTTTTTCCATCAGATAAAATGTTTTCTCGCTCGAGGGAGCATCTCCATAAGTAAATCCATACTTTTCGTATAACCCAATCGCTCTTTTATTCGTTTTATCTACAGTTAATTTGAGATAGCTTATATCATTCATTTTACTATAATTTAGAATATAATTCAGTATAAGAGAACCTAGACCTTGATTTTGGAACCTGTCTTCTATGTAAATTCCCAACCATCCTTCATCTATATGAGCATATCCTATGTATCTGCCAGTATCTGATTGCAAGACAATGCTATATGTATGCGGACACTCCTTTCTGGTATTATAATACCGGAAGTTTGGGTCTTTTATTTGCGACAGAAAAATGTTATATATTTCGTCTCTGTTACTAGGTGTTATTTGTTCGATTGTAATATTTTTTACATGCAATAGGAATTCTATCACTGTATTTGCAATTTGGTATTGTTCTTTCGGTTTTATATTTGGTGAGGACGGTAACATTATTACTTCTCGGTTCAGTTTTTCTGATATAAGATCCTTATCATGAACAATATTCGATAGATGTTTATGACAGTGAATCGGATAGAAAAATGGTCGGATATCTATAGATTTTCTCTTGAAAAATTCGGTGATTAATGGGATGGACAACGGATTGTTTGGAATACGGATTGTGAATATCCAATTTGCAGGGATTGTGTTCTCTTCTATAGAAAATAATTGTATCATTGGGAGTTTGGAGAACAATTGGAAATACCTTTCGAAAACATGTTGTTTTCTATCTAGAATATTATCTAGATCATTTAATTGGTCATAGAGAAATGCAGCTTCTATATTTGTCATACGATAATTATATGCATGTATATCATGCAAGTAACGGGTTTCCGACATTCCTTGGCAATATACACGATTTATATACTCATATATATCAGTATGTTGGGTCATAAATACGCCGCCTTCCCCTGTGGTGATTATCTTATTGCCGTAAAATGATGCGGACGAACATAGAGTCTCGTGGGATGTTCCCGTATATATTCCGTTGTATTTACCAGTGAACCCTTCGCAGTTATCTTCCAATAGAATTAGGTCAGGTCGCAGTTTGGCGAGTCGGGGAACGTTAATTACATTTCCTAGATTATGGACGATCAATACTGCGGAATTGGATTCGATACTGTCTGTATTTGTATCTACATTCCAGGTGCTGTCGTCCATTTTCATTACACGTAACTGTGACGATTCATAAGTCATTAATGCTGCGTTCCATGCAGCTACATATGCATTATTTGGAACGTATATGGTGTTTATAGTTGGATGTTTATATTTAAGGGCTAAGAACAAACAATGTGTCGCACAAGTCCCATTCGCCATAAGAATTACATGTTTTATATTGAATTTGGTTTGGATTAATTTTGTAGATGCATCCACGTATTTACCGTGATTTGAAATCCATCCTGATTTTATTGCGTCTATAGCTGACTTTGTATATGGAGCTATATCGGGCTCGTATATATTTATCATTTTGTTATATTATATAAAAACATATTTATGTTACTTTGTATTATATTATTTACTGGTCTAGATATAATGGTGGTGGGTAATTGGATGTACTAGTCAATTTGAAATACCCTTGTGCTTCCTATAATAGGGTTTCTTTCTACCAGAGACATTGAGAGAACATAGAATAAGCATTCACCGAACCAAATATTGTTTTATGAAATTACTTAAAGAAATTAGACTATAAGTGTTGTGGAAGCGACTCTATAAACAATCTGCCCATGTGGCGCAATGGATAGCGCGTTCGACTTCGAATCGAAAGGTTGCGGGTTCGAATCCTGCCTTGGGTTATCGATGTTCAAGAATCGCATCGTTAAATAAGTATCGCTTGTATGTGAAATGACACCAAATATTGTTTTATTAAAGAAGTTACACTATAATTGTTGTGGTAGCGACTCCATAAACAATCATAATCTGCCCATGTGGCGCAATGGATAGCGCATTCGACTACGAATCGAAAGGTTGCGGGTTCGAATCCTGCCTTGGGTTATCGGTGTGCAATAATCGCATCGTTAAATAATAGATTGATTCTGGTTATTATTGAATTACTTTTCAATAATAATGTTATCTTGACGAAATTTTAAAAAAATCACGCATATCACCAAATATTTTATATACTTCTCTAGAAAATTGATACGAATTATATATTTCCATATTTGACCCATAAAAACATATTACAATAATAATAATGAATATCGAAAAAACAACCCAAGATTTTGACCATGAATTCGCTGTGAATGTTCTAAACGAAATTATTGCAAATAAGAAGATAATTTGCCAACTAATACAACATAATGAAGAGTTACACGAGAATCTTAAATTAAAATGTCCACATAAATACGTATCCGAAGAATATGATGATGATTATCATAGCCCCCGAACTTATATTACATGTAAAATATGCGGAAATAGAGTATCTCGTAAATAATACGCGTATATATATACACCTTTGTAAAATTTTAAAAATGGCACGGTAAGAATAACTATTTCACATATCCAGTTACTATTTTTTTTTAATTGACCCCCCCCTTTTTGTGTCATAGTGTTGCAAAATTGAATGTATAATTTATTTCATATTATTTCATTCAAAAAGTCTACTCTATCACAATAATGTCTATCGAAATCGCAACCACAATCGCAACCGCAACCGCAATCGCAACTAAAAAAAAAAAATCTTCAAATCTTATAATAAACCAAAACAAAATTAAATACTCCAAATTTAAATATCAACATTTAAATTTAAACAAAGCAAGTTCAAAATTATTTTTAACAGACAGCGAAGATGGTATATCATTTCGCAATAAAGTAGTATCACAAATAGCGAATCCAAATAAACAATTGTCATTGAATTTATCAAATTCTAATCAAATAACAGATGTATCAATGCTTGGTAATGTTCATACATTGAACTTATCCGGTTGTTCGGGAATAACAGACGTATCAACGCTTGGAAAGGTCCATACATTGAACTTATCTGGTTGTTCGGGAATAAAAGACGTATCAATGCTTGGAAATGTTCATACATTGAACTTATCCGGTTGTAGGAAAATAAAAGACGTATCAATGCTTGGTAACGTCCATACATTGAACTTAAGTGGATGTTATGGAATAAAAGACGTATCAATGCTTGGTAATGTTCATACTTTGAATTTAGCATCATCTTACCTAATAAAAAATGTATCAATGCTTGGTAATGTCCATACATTGAACTTATCAAATTGTAACCAAATCACTAATGTATCAATGCTTGGTAATGTCCATACATTGAACTTATCAAATTGTAACCAAATCACTAATGTATCAATGCTTGGTAATGTCCGTATTTTGAATCTATCAAATTGTGACCGAATCACTAATGTATCAATGCTTGGTAATGTCCGTATTTTGAATCTATCAAATTGTGACCAAATCACTAATGTATCAATGCTTGGAAACGTATATACTTTGAATTTATCTTTTTGTGAAAATATAGCTAATGTGTCAATGCTTGGAAACATACATACTTTGAACTTATATTATTGTTCAAACATAACCGATGTGTCAATGCTTGGAAACGTCCATAATTTGGATTTATCATATTGTTCTAGGATAACAAATGTATCAATGCTTGGTAAGGTTCACACATTAAATTTATCAAAGTGTAAAATGATAACCGATGTATCAATGCTTGGAAACGTCCATAATTTGAATTCGGCAAATTGTAAAATGATAACCGATGTATCAATGCTTGATAACCGATGTATCAATGCTTGGAAACGTCCAAGTTTTAAATTTACTAGATTGTAAAATGATAACCGATGTACCAATGATTGAATAGCAAAGTCTACAAATTTGTGATTAGATTTATTAGAAAAACAATATTACATATCCCTACCTGAAAAAAAACAATCAAATCTAAACGATATACATTCGATCAACATATCATGTCTTTTACTTCCTTCATATATTAAAAAAAACACAAAGTTTTCGTCCTAGATGAAAAAAAAACAAAATACATTGGGTATTATACACTTTTTTTTATTAACTTACTCATGTTCTCTACAATCCATTTTTTAAAAAATAATTACTATTTTTTTATTGACCCCCCCCCTCCTTTTTGTGTCATAGTGTTGGAAAATTGAATGTATAATTTATTTCATATTATTTCATTCAATCAGTCTACTCTATCACAATAATGTCTATCGCAACCGCAATCGCAACTAAAACTAATAAAAAACAATATTCAAATCTTATAATGAACCAAAACGAAATGAAATACTCCAAATATAAATATCAACATTTAAATTTAAACAAAGAAAGTTCAAAATTATTTGTAACAGACAACGAAAATGGTAGATCATTTCGCAATAAAGTATTATCACAAATAGCGAATCCAAATAAACAATTGTCATTGAATTTATCAAATTCTAATCAAATAATAGATGTATCAATGCTTGGTAATGTTCATACATTGAACTTATCTGGTTGTTCGGAAATAAAAGACGTATCAATGCTTGGTAACGTCCATACATTGAACTTATCTGGTTGTTCGGGAATAACAGACGTATCAACGCTTGGAAAGGTCCATACATTGAACTTATCTGGTTGTTCGGGAATAACAGACGTATCAATGCTTGGTAACGTCCATACATTGAACTTATCAGGTTGTAAGAAAATAATAGATGTATCAATGCTTGGTAAGGTCCATACTTTGAACTTATCAGGTTGTAGGAAAATAAAAGACGTATCAATGCTTGGTAATGTCCATACTTTGAATTTAAGTGGATGTTATGGAATAACCGAAGTATCAATGCTTGGTAACGTCCATACTTTGAATTTAGCATCTTACCTAATAAAAGATGTGTCAATGCTTGGTAATGTCCATACATTGAACTTATCAAATTGTAACCAAATCACTAATGTATCAATGCTTGGTAATGTCCGTATTTTGAATCTATCAAATTGTGACCAAATAACAGATGTATCAATGCTTGGTAATGTCCGTATTTTGAATTTATCAAATTGTGACCGAATAACAGACGTATCAATGCTTGGAAATGTCCATACATTGAACTTATCAGGTTGTAGGAAAATAATAGATGCGTCAATGCTTGGAAACGTATATACATTGAATTTATCTTTTTGTGAAAATTTAGCTAATGTGTCAATGCTCGGAAACGTACATACTTTGAACTTATATTATTGTTCAAACATAACCGATGTGTCAATGCTTGGAAACGTCCATAATTTGGATTTATCATATTGTTCTAGGATAACAAATGTATCAATGCTTGGTAAGGTTCATACATTAAATTTATCAAAGTGTAAAATGATAACCGATGTATCAATGCTTGGAAACGTCCATACTTTGAATTTGGCATATTGTAAAATGATAACCGATGTATCAATGCTTGGAAACGTCCAAGTTTTAAATTTACTAGATTGTAAAATGATAACCGATGTACCAATGATTGAATAGCAAAGTCTACAAATTTGTGATTAGATTTATTAGAAAAA
>Ga0222649_1000241_pt1 | contig 20069 bp, 25 predicted proteins | sample AntAcemetagen337_FD_179865 | JGI IMG/M metagenome (GOLD analysis project Ga0222649, IMG submission 179865) | Saline water microbial communities from Ace Lake, Antarctica - #337 | ecosystem: Environmental > Aquatic > Non-marine Saline and Alkaline > Saline | place: Antarctica: Ace Lake... | reverse complement strand
AAGATGATTTCTCAGATGATATCCCGTTTTGATGTGCCGTTCTTGACTCTATATTCCTTGCGTGGTAACTTAGTGTTTCTTACGTAAGGAATTAAAGAAATGAAATTATGCGGATCTTGTGAAACAGAAAAAGATGAATCTCTTTTTGGATTTAGAAAGGCATCACTAGATGGGCTATCTCACAAGTGTAAAGCGTGCCAGAGAGTTTACGATAAAGCGCGAAACGGACAAGATCACAGACGGCAAGCAAGAGAAATATATGCTCAAACAGAAGAAGGCAAAATTTCAGGAGCAAAAGCTAAAGAAGCTTGGAGAAAACGAAATCCAGACAAAACTAAGGCTCAAGCAATAGTTGCTAGGGCTGTAAGAGGCGGCAAGCTGTTTAGAAAACCCTGCGAGGTTTGCGGAATAAATGAACAAATACACGCTCACCACGACGATTACTTGGAGCCATTAAATGTGCGCTGGTTATGCGCGGCACACCACAAGCAATGGCACAGCAAAAACGGGCCGGGCAAAAACTTTTAGAAAGGGGGATGTTATGAGCTATGAAATAGAGTTGGACGGCACGATGGCAGACATACCGCTGCTAGTTTCGCTTTTTAAAAAACACTGGTATGTGCTGCGGCTTACTCGGCAAGTATATCACGACATGAAACTTGAATCTTTTGAGGGTTTGCGTCGTCAGGAAATAGATCAAATGCTATCGGGTGACTACGATCATGCCGTTGAGCACTTTAATGGTTGGTTTGGCGGCGATGTAGATCTTATCTCGCCTGAACTACAGCGAGAGCGTGAGGCGTATGAGAGGGAAGCACAGGACGATATTGATAAGGCTGATTTTAACTAATACATTGGAGTCTATATGAACACTATTGAAGTAACAGAAGAGCAGTACGCTGCACATCTGGCAGGCGAGTCAATCACGATTGAGCCAAAGGTTAATCCGTGGTTTTCCAAATTTATTAAATATCCTTGCACTGTATCCGTCGCCTCGAAAACTGGAAGCACGTTAGGTGAAAAAGACAAAAGGCTTCAGGCTTACGCAACCCTACTTGATTACGTCGAGGAATTCGGCAGGGGTTGGGTGGCTGACATCACTGATTCCTATCAAAATAAATGGTTCGTTTACTTTGATATAGATTATAAAAAGTATTCGTGTGATATCGACGAAGATTGCCTCGATATTTGCAAAGTCTACATGTCCGAAGCCTGCGCCAAAGGTCTAGCCGATAAGCTTAACAGCGGGGAGGTCAGGCTATGAAAAAGGTTATTACTGGATGGATGGGTAGGTCAGAGACAATTAATAGCTGCATTGGTCGTTATGAGTCTGAGTGCTCATTTGACATTGAGATGAGCAAAGTTAAAGGGCGAAAGTCAGAATGGCACTCGAAAGACTGGCCCCCTGTCAAAGTAACGATCACCGTGGAGACAGCCGAATGAGCAAGCCAGTATGGATATCACTCGTGAGATCGGGGAGGAGCGTTTGCGAGGCTTTTTTACATGAACCTTCAGAGGACTCATCGTTTGGTGGAGTGTGGGTTAAGTACGTCCCAGCCAGCGAGCTTGATAACGCCGTGGCGCGGAATGTTGAGCTTGAGTCCAAGATCGACCAGATGTCGGAATATTTGACGCCCAATGAGATAGCGTATTTGGCAGAACAGGAGGGTGAATAGATGAGCTATTTTAAATGGTACAGAAAATGGCGTGGCGGCTACTGGGTCTACTGGCATTTCGTGAACTGGTGCAGAGTTGATGAAGAAAAGTTTGTCCGCGTCATGCGTGAAAGGTTGGGGCGGCCTGAATGGGCATTTGAAAATTATACAGGTGAAGAACGATGAGCCTATACCAACACAGGAGGGTGAATAGATGAAATCAACAAATGATTGCGTAGCCGTTATTAATGGAGTCTTTTGTATTTGTGGCGGCGTTATGGAGAGAGTAGGCGGCACACTAATGTCTAACCCTCCACAACAGAAAATGAAGTGCCATTTTTGCGGACTAGAAGATTTTGTTCTTTCGTCGGAATCAGAAACCAAAATTTACTTTAAAGCCATACAGGATGAAAAATCATGAAATATCTATTAGCAATCACGATGTTATTTTCAATAATATTTATGACTGAAGCACAAGCCGATTGCCGTTGCGCTTGTGTTGACGGCAGGGCGCAGAATATTTGCAGCAACAGCTACGATGTCAAACAGTATTGTTACTCAGCTTGCCCGATAGCACCGCCAAGGGTGCGACCCGTACAGCCGCCTGTTGTCCCACCGACGGGCATGGGCAATTGCTACCAAGAACAGGTATACAACCGCAATGCCCGTCGCTATGAGTTTCAGACTATTTGCCGCTAGGACGACGCGGTACGAAGGCTGGTAGTTTGACGCCCATTGACTCGACAAAATCCACCAGACGGTAATAAATTTTATCGTCTGTTTTTGTCCCGCGCGTATTTAACGCAATCGTACCCAGTATAAACAGGGCAAAAGGCGTTAACATTACCCAGTTTGCTATGATCCAATCCATTTTATATACCTGCCGCGTCTAGTCGTGCTGTGAGTGCTTCATTCATCTTCAGTAGGTCGTATATGGCAGCTTCAAGCATAGGTACACGTTTTGATTGGTCAACACCTGCTGGGGTTATATCAACGTGATTCAACTCCACGTTCCGTGGCCCTCTACCTTCACAGCCACCAAGACCCGCCTGATTGTCAATGAGTGCGTGAGCGTTGTAGCCCCAGACCTTATTGCCTGCGTCTGACAGAAACTCAAACTCACCAATGTAGCTGTTGTCATGCGCCTCAACTATCAAATCAAGTGCGCCTGTTATCTCCGTAAATTCTGACTTTAAGCGTGGGTCGGACGTTGTATTGAATGAAGTAGTGGCTGCGCCGCTTTGGGAGATAGAGCCAATAACCGTCCCTGCTGAGGTATAAAACCCAAGGTAGGTTGAACCCGTTGAAGCATAGGTAGTTTGTAAATTCAGACCCTGAGCAGTAAATCCATTGAAACCTATACTAGATTGACCTACACCCACCCTCGCAGTGTTTAAAGTGAGATTCCCGCTGGCATCAAGGGTCATGGTATTGACTAGGGTTACGGTGGTATCTGCTGTTACGCTTGCAGAATTATACCAAGCATGTACCCCAAGGTTTTGACGGTAAAGCGAACCTGCTGCTGTAGTTTTAGCAGTCCAATCACCTCCAACATCAACATAGATATTGGCTGATAGATCAGCGTTAGTCCCTATGTGTGCCGAGAGTGACGCCCCTCCCGCGATGTCAAGAGCAGTGTACGAAGCAAGCCACCCCGCAGGAGTAACGCCAATACCAAAGTTACCAGCAGCGTTTTTTACTAGCTGGTTAGTGCCAATCGCCCACGCTGCTGTACCTGTTGTGAATGCGCCGGTGATGTCTAGTGTCGTGCCAGCAATAGTAGACGGGGTAGTTGCGCCTAATGAACCGTTAACTCCCCCATCCTTGACCAAAACCCCATCAATAGTGACGCCAGAACCGGAAGTGGTTTCGTTAATGGTGTTAGCCGTTAGTGTGTCAAATATAGCAGGTATCGACGTCGCCCACTGCGTAGGGCTTGATGCCGGTGTGTTGCCGGTATTGCTATCAACCCTAGACTTGTAAATGTTCCCCGTTGAATCAACGACTGTATTGCCCGTTGCGTATGTCTCATTCGCATTATATGAGCCTAGCAATTGAACTTGCGACCACTTAGCGGCAGAAGCAGATGGTTCAAAGTTTTGATTACTATCAGCCAATGATCGGTAAAGAAAGTTGTTTGCTGCGCGAACAATGTCTAATTCTGAAAAAACAGTTACGGCGTTCCAAACGGCGAAACCCTTTGTGGTATCATCTGCAGCCAATACCGGATCGCGTGTTTCAATCTGCGCATCTGCTGAGTCTTTTATAATCAGCTTGTATGATCCCGTCAAATAGATGTCAGGCGTTCTACCTGCACCGTCAAGGATTACAGGGTTAGAATTAGGAATCGTCCCACCAGGGTCAGAAAAGGTGTCTTTGGCGACTACAGTACCAGAGTCATAGAAAAACAATTTACCTCCAGCAAGAATGTTGCCTGAGTTGTCAAAATATTGCTCAGATGGGGCTATAAATCTACCGGCCATTATTGCTGCTCCTCGTTATCTGTCAGGTCATTTACTTCTATTCTTGCGCCGGTCGTAGTGGCTCGCCTTGTAACTCCAAGCGCGTCATCAGCCTTTAATATTGTGTTTAGCAGCTTTTCAAACTCGCTCGCCGCCTCACTTGGCTTGAGCTTTTTAATGCGCTTCATGTCTGGGGTCCAATCAGGATTATATAGAGCGTCACCAAAAGCCGCGACCTTGCGACTAAAGGCGGCTTCTTCGCCTATTCCAACAATTGAATCTATCGGGCTTCTGAAAAAGTTCCTGATGCCAAGCCCTACTCCGCGCAATTGCTCGGTTATTACCGCCCTAATTCCTGTCTGTGAGCCGCCAGGCCTGCCTGATGAAGCTGCGGAAAGCGATTGCTCCAACCATCTGGCATTGGATGCCGCATCAGGATTTAATTCCTCAAGGGCGCTCATAAGCATTCTTTTTTGCTTTGCGTTACCAAAAAACGTGTTCAGCAGATTGGCTGGCGCGTTTTCTAGTTTTCGACCGCCTGTTTCTGAGATTTCCGATAGCGCAGACTTCATGCCGCCAAGTCGCTTCTCTATTTCGGTTCTGAGCAACCCTGACGCTATGTCGCGGCCACCTTCGACGTTTTTTAATGCGCGAATAGAGTTTAGGACTACGGTAGGGTTTGATTCGGTTGCATCAAATATTACACCTGAAACCCGCTTTAGATCCTTGTCTTGGATTTCCGCTATTCGACCAAAAACGCCGCCGCGAACCTCGTCAACAAGCTGCGAGTTCTGTCTAAACAAATCTCTAGCCGCTCGATAAGACGGACTTTGCGAAACCATCTGATCAACAAGGTCAGTTTGCAAATCAACCAAAAAACGTTTGGTAGTATTTCCTATGGCGTCATCGCCTCGACCATCAATCATTTGATCAATTTCAAGCTTTGCATTGTGCAATTTCGACAAATCCCCGTCGGCTCTTGATACCTTGCCAAGTAACGTTTTAATGTTTTTTGATACCTGCCCTTGATCGTCAAACTGAGCGGCCATTTTATCTGCTTTTGTTTCTATAACGCTGGTGTCGATTTTTCCGGTCTTGCCTTGGCGCTGGCGGCGCATTGCCTGTTTATAGATAGGGCTAGAAGCCTCCGCTCGCATTAGCTCTACAGTGCTCACGATGTTGCCTGCCGCTTTTCTTGCTTGGCTTGGCACCGTTGATGATGCCGTTGGCGATGCAATAGCGTCAAGCAGCCCCGTTACTGCGTCTGCCGCTTCTCGGTTTTGGTTCTTCAGCACGTTATATGCTTTTGTAGACACCTCTGGGTTTTGACCGATAAATGACTGCGATTCAAGCTGGAACGGATCAAGCGTTTTTTGAGCTGGTAGTGTCCGTATGCCTGTATTAGCCTGCGCCTCTATCGCTTGCTCAAGGTTCGTCGCCGCTGTTTCAATGGCTTCAACCTCGGCAGACGTGCCCTGCATTATCCCTGCGGCCCTTTGATCTGCGATATATTTTCGGATGCCACCAAATGCCTGTATAACCGGGTCCAATACAGCGCCGAGCGTCGCATCAAGGGCAATCCCAGAAGCATCCTCGTTTCGTCCAGCCGCCGAAAATCCACCAGCCGCCCCGCTTCCAATCGCGCCGGTAACACCCTTAATAATAGCTCCCTTACCAGGAGCACCAACAGGAAAACCAATAGTTTCTCCAAGAACCTCTCCCGCAAATGATTTTATTGGGTCGTCTGCCGATATTATATCGGTTTTATTTTGCTCCATGCTTTGACTGACTTCCAAATCCTTTAAGAATTGGTCCGATCCATCAATGCCTAATTGTGATCCAGCCTCGCCAGCAGCACGAAGAATGCCGCCGCCCATATTCATCATGCCTTGCTTTACGTTACGGCCAAATGCGCCAGCACTAGCGTCAACATCAGGCGCGGGTCGAAAGCCGGACACGTCTTGCGTAGCATCCTCTGCTGCTGGCGCTTCTACCACATCAAGCGCGCCAAAGGTTTTTGCCTTAATCTCAGAAAGCTCACCAGTATCAAGGTCAATTATGGTAGACATTTCCTCGTTTTCGCCATCGTCCTCAACTTCAAACGTGTCAAGATTGATTAATTGTGGCATATTATTTGTTCAACCTCGTCAGTAAAGCGTCAATTGTTAGGTTGTTTTCAACTGCGGTATCTTGTAGCTGCCTTAGCGTGTATTCGCCCTTTTTGGTTTTGACTTTTTCGCCAAAGTTAAAGGCAAATTCATCGGGGTCTTTGTTGTCAGCAACGAACTTGTTAAATTGCTGTGATTCTCGCTGGTTAAACCAATTGGCGCGGGACAAGGAGTTTATTCTTGCTCTATTAGATGATTTGCTATCACCCAGATTACCGGATATTGATTGTGTAACGCCAAATTCAAAGTCTGTTGTCGGTCCTTTAAACTTCTGCAATTGATCAAGTGACAGACCCGTTAACGCCGCATCAAGCTGTGATTCGTTGGTAACATCAATGTCTGTAAATATGCGGGATAGCTGTAGTTTGGCTTGGCCTTGAATGCCTTGATCGGCAGTTTCAACAACCTTCAGTGCTTGATTTAAACCAATTTGCTCTCTTGCTGCATCGCGCCGACGTTCGCTGTAGGTTTTCTTGATTTCTGATACGCGTGTTGCTCGCTGTCTAGCGGTTGCTTGAGTCGAGACTTCAGTAAACTTTTGATCCGACCCTAACTTTTCAGCCGCCGTTATCGCTTGTTGTGCTTCTTCGCCACGCACTATTTGACCATTGGCACGAGTCACAATAATGTTGCCTTGGTTGTCAGTCTGCACAATCAAACCGCCCGGTAGCCGCTCGGAAATTGCCGATGTTTTAGCCCGTTCGCCTCCTGCTGTTTCAAACTGAGCCGCCAACTGTGCAAAGGCGTCTTGTTCCTGCGCGATAATTTGCGGATCGCCAGATAAAAACGCGTTGCCAGATTTTTCTAGTTGCTGTGTAGCAAACCCTTGTTCTCCCAGTAATTGGGCTTGTTCAAGCAAATAGCCGCCAACATCTTTTGGGTCTGTACCGCCCATTAAAAACTTATTAGCAAGACCAATGGTTCCGACCGCATTTTTCAATCGGTCTGTTTCGTTTTTTGGAATTCCAAACGCATCAGCAAACTGCGTAGCCCTCATGGGGTCAAGCTTCATTAGGTCGGCAAACTTACTGCCTGGCGTGTTGGAAATCACAGCCTTTGCCGTTTCGTCAAACTGCCTGCCCTGCCGCTGCTCTTGGCCTCGCTTAAAAGCGCCGCCCACATCTGCAATCATTGGGTTAGCGATGCCTTGTAAAACGCCTGTGTTCAATTCCATTGATTATCGCTCCCGAAAGTTTTGGCGAGAATTAAATTCGTTAAACTCTTGACGCGGCGGTGTTGGCGTCAATATTTGATTAATAAAATCGTTGTTGCCTGCTTGCTCACCCAATTGCGTCAACACAGTAGTCATAGCTGCACTGCGCCCCAATACACCGGCGGCGTTAATCGTCCCCATATTAGCCGCCACGTTAGACGCTACAGATCCTTGCCCCGTAGCTATGTTTGCCAGTAGAACGGCTTGCTGCTGCTGCGTGGCTGAGTCTGACAGCCCTTGACTGAGTAGTAGGTCGGCTATTCTGGCAGTGTTCTGGCTAACCACGTCTGATATCCCTGCGCCTTGCTGGTTTTGCAGGTTTGACAGGTTGTTTGACGCACTAGCAATGGCTCCCGCTAGGTCACGGCCTGCCTGTGTGCGTATCTGAGCACTGTTAGAGCCTAAGTCTTGCACGATGTTAGCCACATTCAAGCCGGTAGACTGCGACAGTTGCGCGAGATCTTGGCCGGTTTGCTGTAACACTTGCGCCGATATCTGACCAATATTTGCGCCTTGTAGTGATCCAGACTGAATGATTTCAGCGATGTTTGCCGCTGATTGCGTTGCAACCCTTGCTTGCTCGCTTGATACGTCAGCCGTTAAGCCAGCGCCGATACGCTGCAAGTCAGCATTGCTCTGTGACCCCTGCTGTATCAGGCTCGATCTGTCCCGCGAAGCATCACGATTGATGTCAGCAATTCGACCACCGATTTCTGCGTTGAGCCCTGCGCCAAATTGACGAGTAGCCGAATTATCCCTACCAGCTTGGTTTAGGATTCCAGCGCCAACCTGACCTTGTTGACTGCGAAGCCCTGCGACAGTGTTAGCCGCGTTTAGGCCCGTTGCTGCTTGTCTACCAAGCTGATCAACGCGGGTATTAAACTGCTGATTCTGTATTCCCTGTGCCTGGCGCTGCAATTCCTGCCTGACTCGACCACCGCCTAGTCCACCGATCGCCGCGGCGTTTCTTGTGGTGCTTCGCTCGGCTTCTTCAAGCGCAAATGCTGCCGCAGGATCGTTTGAAAAGTTAGCAATAGCCTCTCTTTGCGCTTCAGGGCCAAAAACTCCTGTTAATGAGCCTTGGATAATCTGCGCCTGCTGGCCGGGGTCAATAAATCCCGATACAGGGTCAACGGCTTGCTGAAAAAGATCATTAAGGAAGCTGACACCTTGCTGTGCACCGCGATTTGTCTCACCAATGGCTTGATTTAACATGCCTTGTGACTGGCTATTCGTGCGGTTAAGCATCCCCTGTGATTGATTGCTGCCTTGGGTTATCTGCCTAATGCTTTGCCCAACACCTTGGTTAATGCTACGTGCCGCGCCAGATAGCTGGTTTTGCGCTGAATTCAGCCCACCGCTTAATAGGTTTTGCGATCGTCGATCACCTTGGTTTATAAAGCCGACCCCCTGATTGACGCCATCATTAATCATGCCTTGCGATCGGCCTAGTTGATCAGTTGCGCCTTGGCCCCCGCTGATAAGGTCTTGCCGGGCTTGCTGCATACCTTCCATAGTCGCGCCAACAGCGCCAAAAGCGCCTTGCTGTAAAGCTTGCTCTGCACCACGAACACCCGTTAAGGGCTGATTTGGCTGCATGTTATTTTGCGCTAATACTCGCCCATCCGATCTAGTGCCTTCCGGCCCGCGCATGTTAAACCCATTGGATCCAGTCACACCGGCTTGCACAGGCATTGCTTGATAAGGCAATCTATCTGCCTCTGTCACATTGGGTTGACTCCTTCCGCGAATAACCATACCATTGCCTATTCCGGACGATGGTCTTTCCATAGGAGTTCGTCTTTCCAAATTCTCAGACGCCGCTCTATAGGCGCTAAGAACCGAATTATCAGCCCCTCCCAAATCAGCAGTGCCAAACCCATTGGATCCAGTCACACCGGCTTGCACAGGCATTGCTTGATAAGGCAATCTATCCTCGGCTTGTCCAAAGTTTCCGCCAATTGTTTGTGGTAGCTGAAAAGGTGTCATCGCAAATCATTCCTTCTGTTGCCGTACATTCGACCTGCTCGGCCATTGATACCGGCGTTAAAAATCCCGTTACCTTGCGAGAACCTGTCTCTAAACTCTTGAATGTTAAATCCTGCTGCTGGCGCTACTGCTGGTGCAGGTGTGGGCTGTGGTCTAAATTGAGCCAAATCAATGTTAAAGTCAGATGGTTGACCAATCTGGCGAGCATTAAATCCGCTCAAATCAATAGGGTTACCCATAATGGCATTCTGAATCTGCGGCAAGCCTCTAGCTACTTGCTCTTGCGCCATCATATTGCCTTGCTGGAACGGCTGGATCTGGTTGCCAATGGCACCGCCTAGAAAGTCCTGCGCTTGGGTGAATCCACGATCACGGGAAACATTAGACTCGCCAAACAGTCGATTTACATCACCTCTGGCCTGATTCGCCGCTACGTTGGCCGCCTGTAATGCTCCTTGCTGGCCCTGGCCTTGAGCATCTGCCGCTTTGCCGCTAGCTCGTGCGCCGATAGCAGCCGCGCCTATTGCTGCTGCACCGCCAAATAATGCCTTTACGCCTATTGCGCCTAATGCTGTAGCCATGATTCAATCTCCTGCTTTGTCTGACCTAGCCAGTACGTGTCCCACTCTACGCCGCCTTTAAGGAAGCTGAGTCGGTTGACCCCTTCGTCGCTAAATCCCATTGACTTAGTAAATTTATAGACGTTTTCGTATTTCTTTGGTATTTCAGCTATCAGCTTTGTGAATTTGAGGTTTTTCAAGCACCAAACTAGAATGATCTCGCCGCTTTGCTTTGCATACTGCTTCCTGTGTTCTGGCAAAATCATTGCGTGAATCTGGTAGGTAATAGCACTGACCTGATGCAATCGGTATAACCCAATCAATTCATCGCCTTCAATTAGCGTTATCCAAAACTCGTTAACAACATCGGGCAAGTAACTATCAACACCATCCTCGCTGATTTCATCAAATACCGCCTCGCAAACCCTTGAAGCCAACCCGTAATCGAGAGTTCGTATAGCCTTCAAACCAGCTTCCATCCGTCTTTTGGGTCCAGCAATAAATCAGAATCGCGCTTTATATATAACACACTGCCTGCCGCTGCATCTTCGTCAAGGTATAGACGACCAACACCTGCTGAAATAACACCTTCAGGGCTTCCTGAGCCGATGATAATATCTAGCCTTGTGATGGCCTGGCACCAGGCTCTAAACTGGTCAGTCATCGTCCCATCAGGGTTAACGATGACAGTGGTAAACAATGGGGCGGCAATATTAGGCATCAGATAATATCCGCCATGATTTTGACAATGACTGCTCTAGCTTTTTCGGCAAACTTAAATCTGAATGTCTCATTTTGAAATACTCGACCATTGCGCCGCCAAACTACTCGCTGATCATAATTACCGATCTTACCAACTGACCGAACGCGCTCACCACTCCAGGTCTTTCCATTCTTTGATCTATCCATTCGCATTTTCGGGTCAACAGCGTTGACGTTACCAACACCGGCATCCATTTTCACCTCAAGCATTGGGACTGAAAACGGCAAGCCTTGATTAGTGAATGGCCTACCTGCTATTTCACGCTCAATAATTTCGCCATATTCCGAATATATATCAAGATTGCACTGACCGATACGCCCGTCTATTGAATCTCCGACGAGGATTAAACCATACGCCTGAGTCATTGAATTGCAGCGCCATGCCGTTGTAGTGATCGATCCATCGATAGTGATGTCCGACTTGCGCTCATGCCACTTCATGGTTGATGAGTCTAAAACGATCGTCGTGTTAGTCAGCGACCAACAGACGAAATACGCGCCCTCTTGAGAGTATGCGTATGCAAAGCTATCGCTTAGTGTGCCGGCCGCTAATTCATCCTCTAACAGAGCGTCAATAGCCTCAGTGCTAACCTTCTGTGTGCTATTGCCAGCCAGCGCCCACACTGCCGGGCCTTCATCACGGCCATTGCCGATAAACATAAAGGTCTCTTGGCTTGGAACTATGGAATTAGCCGCTGCAAGTCCTTTGGCTAAAACAAAGCCCTCTTGACGTTGGAACGGGAAGCTGACACCGCCGATGTTTGAGAAAGCCTCTGCTGTCTCAGTACCAAATACGAATAACGTACTTTTATGCCTGAATAGCGCAACGATAGCATCAGGGTTGTACTCAGCCGACCCGAAATCAAGCGCGTTATAAGCAAGCCCGTTGTTCAGCGACGAGACAATAAACTTCTTTGTGTCGGTGCCGAGAGAAAAATAGCCATCCATGAATAGAACAGATGTCGGATTGCCGTTGGCATCAAAATCATCATCAGTGATGCTAGATAGGCTGTCAGGGCCGGTCGTGAAGATGTAGCCGGTTGAACCGGGAACTAAAATCAGCATTTGCGTCCCGTTATCCGCTATTGATACGCGGCTAGTCCCTGCAATGGCGCCAAGGCTTGACGACAAGGTTAAATCTTCGTTGAGCCGATAAAGCGCGCTCCCATTTACAAAGTATGCCTTACCTTGAAACGTCCAAGCGCCCCTTGATATCTGATTGAGTGTGCCCGATGTTGCGAGCTGGCTGATGCCTGGCGTCCCAATTAGCGATTGAGAGATAACGTCGCCGTTACTGTTGCGGTTTAGCGTTGGATAAAAGTTAGTGCATGACTGCGCCGACAAAGGTAAAGCCCTCGTCTTGTAAAATCCATCGTAAATAGCCGCATCAATGATCAAGGCGTAATCTCTCCCGTTGACGGTGGATAAAACTCATAATCGAGGAAATGATTTGTGTTGCCACTACCACGAGGCAGCGTGCTTGGGAATTTAGCGCGCCCGATAGTCACAGCCTTGCGTAACATATTGGCTTTTGACTCTCTCGCGCTCTCTGCAAATGCGGCGCTTAATACAACGCCGTAATCACTTGCTGACCGCAGGGCGAGACCAAAGACCATTGCTTCCTCTGCATAAGCAGGAACCGTTAAATCATCGCTACCACTTGTTACCACGGTGTACGAGAGTACGGTGATATCCCAAGAAGCCATCATCCGGTTTAGGTCTGCAATGCCGTCCTGTAGCTCGTCAGCTTCAAGTGGCGAGTCAGCCGACCGCACAAGGATCTTACCTAATGCGGCGGTTACTAGCTCTGTGGCGGTCGTCATTTACTTTGCCTTGGCTTTTTCAGGCGCAGGGTTATCTATTTTTGCCTGAGCCTCAGCCGCTTCTTTTTCGGCTTTCTCAATGGCATCAGCTTTGGCTTTTTGCTGTTCAAGAGAGCCAACAGACCAGCCGTATTTTGCCAACTCAATCAAGCCATCAGGGTTATCATTGCAGGCCATCTCAACATCGCCTCTGCAAACAGTAATTATGTTATCCATTAAATTTATTCCTTAATTAAATTAAAGGTTAAAACAAGGGGCCATTACTGACCCCCGTTTACTTAGGCAGTACCGAATCCCTTACCCGCAAAGTACGGATTCAGGCTGGCATACGCGGGGCGCAAGTCAAATCGAACGATCTGCTTGTTTTCGCGGATTGATGCGCCTTTAGAGCAGCGTAGTTGTAGACCATCCTTGCTGGTGCCGATAGTGTCAGTTGAGAATAATTTCTCGATAGGAACCGAACCAATACCAAAAGCATTCTTGTGATAAAACAAGTTGCCCTGAGTCGTTGCGTTTGCAGGGTAAGTCAGTGTTACCACGTCACCACTTGTTAAAGCACTTGCTACCGAGTTGTACGCGCCGCCTGACTCGAATACAGCAGGACCAGCAACAACAAGGTTGCCCGCACCGGAGCCGTCCAGCGTGACATCAGCAGTCACTACGCCGGTCCACAAGATACCCGCGCCAGCAGCATTCAAGGCAGCTTGACGAGTTGACAGGTTCAAGCGATTGCGACCCGTAACGGTGATGATCTCACCAGCTTTGACAACGGTGTTAGCCGCCAAAGCCGTTACCGCAAGCGTCTGGACCATTGTGTCTTTAACAGACAAGTAGGTCGCAGTCGGTGTTGCGCTCAAGGTGCCAGCCCGGTCAGTGAAGTTGCCAACAGTCACAGCGTTCAATGCAGTCGAAGTCATAACCTTCATACCGGCAAAGTTGTTTGCGATTGTCGCATCACGGAAAGCTTGAGACACGAGAGGGTCAACAGCACCGATGGAACGCTGGATTTCAGCAAGAGCTACCTGCATGAAAGGATTACCAACGTAGTACAAAGGCCCATCAGGAACACCCACACTGTGCATCAAAGCACCGGCGTTAGCGATTTCACCCCAAGCATTCACAGCCTGACCAGGTGTACCAGATGACAGAGACGAATACTTTGCAGCAAATGCGCAGAAATCGACTTCCATATCAGTCACGAGCCGTGAAGCTGCGGAGTCATAAAACTCACGCTCTGCATCACCGCCCATGTTGATGGCTTGGTCTGCCTCTGAAAACGCCAATTCTACAGTGATGTAGTCTTGGATGGTTGCCGTTGCCTTGCCTGTGATGATGTCTGATGCTGATCCACCTGAGATATCACCATTGGCGGTGCGTGAGCTTACATAGTCAGTAGGACGAGGGAAGTCAACATTTGCGCCTGTGCCTTTGCCGAAAGCGCCGGACAATAGTGCAGTGTTGACGGTTTTTGATACTGTTCTTTTTGATTCAAAGGATTCCATGACCCCTTTCATCAGCTTGCGGGTGAATAAATTGATTGAATTTGCCATTACAATAAAACTCCGTAAAAGTCTTTAAATAGATTTACTCGTATGTCGCGCCGGCACTAAAGACCGCCTTTGACTCCGATTGCCTGCCACCTCCTGATGGCGTATGACCAACCGGCTCAGGTAAATCCGCGCGTGGTTTAGGCTTAATCTTCAATCTTTCAGAAATACGGCTAATCTCCATCATGGCGTCATATTGGTCCATGCCGTTTAGCCTGCGCGCTAAATCCGCGTTCTTTGCGACATGGTACTCAACAGCTTCGCCGTTAGGGGATCTCAGGATGGCTTGAGCTGCTGCCGCGCCACCTGTGGTCTGATTGTTCAACTGCATAGACTGCAACGCCTCTGGCAGATCGGGACGCACTTTCAATAGCGCCTCTCTCCGTCGCTGGTGCTGTGCAAACAATTGAGTCGACTGCCGATTATCGTAAGCTTCCTTTTGCGCTTGCCGATTGCTGACATTCTCATCATATACTGCTCGCCTTGCTACATAGCGCGTCTGCGCTTCTGTAAACTGGTCGTAGTCGTCGAACTGGTCAAGCTGCGGGGGATTGCTGTTATCAAATGCAGGGATTTCCGCATTTTGCATTGCATCAAGCCGCGCCTCTAAGGCCGCTGCTCTATCCTCTGCTGCCTTTGCCCTAGTCGTAATTTCTGAAAATCGTTGATTAGCCTTTTCGGATTTGAGCGCTTTGATCGGGTCTGCTTCTGATTCATCATCAGATTCTAAGTCGCCGTCCTCTGCATCCATTTCCTCAGATGTTGACGAGTCATCCATATCGTCGTGCGCCGTTGACGATTCGGCAGTTTCATCGTTTTCTAATTCTTGGTTTTCTACATCATTGTTTTCTGGGATGGACGAATCCCCATTGTCATCCAGTGTAAAATCGCTCACTTAAATCTCTCCATCAATTATAGGGGTTTGTTCTACAAATTGTTCAAATTCCTGCAATTGCTCTTGGTTCGGGCCTTGCTGTATCACTTGTTGTGCCGATTCAGCGACCTCAGATTGCGTCACAAGGTTGTCGCGGTCTTGCTGGCTCATATCTATCTCAAGCTCTTGCTGTATTTTAAGCGCCTCTAGTTGCTCCTTCATTGCCTTAAACGACTCGGTAATATCCTTGATAGCCGCTGAATTCATATCTGATTGTATCTTTGCTTCTTCTGATGTTTGCTTCAGCCACTCGCGTTCTGTCTTTTGCTCAGTGCTATCTGCCTGCGACTCTAAAGCCATCGCGTTTGCGTTGATCAACCGAATATTTGCATCTTGCGTAAGTTGTTGGATTAGCTCAGGAATAAGGCTCTGTCGCATCTGTTCCATTTCATCAATGCGGTATTTTTCACGTTCCTCGTCAGTAGGCTCGACTGCACCGCTCATTACTAGGTCTTTGCGTAAGGCGTTATACATCTCGCCACCGTCGCCAAGATCAATACCCTTGACGATTAAGTCTGGGCGTGTCCCGAACGCAGGATTCTTTTCAGCCAGTGACTGAAGTTGCGCTGATGCTTTCTGCCGTAACGATGCATAGGCCGGTCCCACATCTGGCACTACGTCGTATTTAGCCGCAGACAAGTCATTCAAGATGACATCATCGCCTGATTCCAGATCCTTTTCAGTCTGATTGACCATGACGAATTCTGTAGAACCATCTGGTTTAACAATGCGTTCCTGTGACTCACCCGATTTAACTCGCGGTATAAGGTCAGCAAGGATCTTGCCGCCATAGGCAACAGACCGGATGTGGTTAGCCATATAGATTGCATTGCCTTTCTCGCTGACTGCTTGGCCTTGTAGAATCGCTTCACCACTTCGACCATCAGCCGCCGTACCATCCAGCCCGGTCCCAACAGAACCGCCGGCCGTTGCGTTGATGTTCTCAGCCATTACCTGCGATAGACCGATAAGCGCCATATCGAGTGCGCGAGCTTGTGATCTGAAGGGCGGCGGCTGTCCGTCAACGTGGTTATAAAGCTGTGCGGCTGCGTCTGATACGTTTAGCTTTTCGAGTGAGTCTGTATAATTTAGCGCCTGCTCTGGCGTTAGCATCAGCACATCTTGAGGCGAGATAGCTGTTTGCTTTACTGCACCTGAGATTGCGTAGTTGTAGACCATCGAACTATCAATAGTCTTACGAACGCGGCCACGTACAAGTGTATGCCCTTGAATCGTTGTCTCTACGCCGAATTCTGGCACTAGGGGGATATACTTGCCTAGCCATTTTTGTGGACCTTTTAACACCTCGGCACCGCTGATGATGTATCGCTCGATCTCATAGGTGTCAACCGTTCGGCGTAACTCTTTGCCTTTGCCGTCAACTGCAATCGTAATGCCTTTTTCCTCAAGCTCGTCCTGCACCTTCTCGAATTCTTCGGTTACATCATAGGTCTTGCCGTCAGTCATCTTGACGATATCGCGCTTAATAGGCTTCTTGCGCCAGTATGCCGCCATTCTAATCTGCTCGCCTTCGCTCCAATCGGCGCTAATCAGCCCCAATTGAGCAATTTGATCATTTGGCACGTCAACCAACAGCGAATCAGGATACTGAGCCTTGTACTCGTCAAGCTCCTCGTACCAGATGACAAAGGCGTACAGCGCATCCTCTTTGGTGTACAGGTCGGATGGGCCAAACCATAGAGAACTAGCCGCATCCTTGATAGGCCGCATTCTGATTTCTTGGTCGAACGAATCATCACTGTATTCGGTAACAATCTGCCAGCCGCCATACCCGCATTTTTGTGTTTCATCAAAAGCAGTGTCATACACGTAGGCCGCATCGCTCACAGACTCAATATTCTTGATCAAGCCGTTCATGGTGGCGTCAGCACTTGAAGTGCCTGAGTGCGTCGCTCTAACCTGAATTTGTATCTGATTCTGTCGTTGGTCAGATAATGCCTGTTCGAGTATCGGTGTTACCCGATCAATAGAATAACGCGGCGGCTCCGGCGCATCAGTTGTGCTGTCACCCTGGATGTTATTGCGGTCAAAGCCTGAGTCACCCCAAGCGCCGCCCTCGGATTCGACGTGTATCTTGTCTCGAATAGCCAGCGCGCGTGATGTGCGCTCACGATCTTGAGTTGCTGCAAAGCGTTTGAGGGCCTCTTTATGCACCGCGTCCAGATCGGTTTCAAGGTCTTGCTTGCGATAGTCGTCTATTGCTTCGCTCATACTGCCCTTTTGAAATTTAGCTTCATGGGTGGTGCCTGTACTTGCGGCAATTCTTCGCCCATCGTTAGGCAGTCGTACATACCTGGCGAATCCATATCGAATTCAGACTTTAACTTTTCTTTGCTCATTAGCTGGATCTTGCCGGCACCATTCGGAACGGTGGGGATTCGGCACACCTCGGATCGAATCTTATCAAGCAATTTGATGTCTGATGACAGGCTGATCAATGTGTCTGGATCAATGTATTTCTTCTGCACGACTGCAAGCCAAGTGTTGTAGAACCTGTCTGCCAGCTTAATGCCAAACTGAGCACGCTTATTCTTAAACGTCTGCTCGTTGGTTTTGGGCTTGTCTTTGTTGCCGGTTGAGTGGATGCCGCCATAGACTGCTTTAGGGTCATCAACGGAATTAGACCCCTTATAGGGCCTTAGCTCGCACTTGATACCTTTGAAGTTCTCGGCAATCTGATTTCTCAAGAGAGCACCCATCCCATCAGCGTCATATACGAATAAATCAGCGTTAGCCTGTATAGCCTTACCTGTTGCAACGTCGCATGCGTCATTCCCGTTAGCTGCAACCAGTTCGTCAATGTCGGTATATAAAATGCCTGTTCTGCATGAATAACCGTATGAATCACCACCATCTGCGGGGTCATGTGTTGCAATAGTCGCACCCTTGCAATCTATACCCAGTTTAATATGGGCGTCAATAGCGGCATCGAACCACTCTCGTTTGATAATTGCGTTGTCAACAGACTCGTTATAGTCGCCTCCCCAGATGTGGGCATAGGCATCAGGGCTGAGCTTTTCCTTGTCGTCAAGGCGTTCCAATTCAAGCTCTGCGGGGAACCAAGGATTCTGCTGATAGTTGACCTGCACGATCATGCACAAGTCATCTTCGAAGTAGCCGGTTCTAGCCAGATCATCCTCCGCCCTAGCTAGATACTTCTGAGCTACTGCGTCACCACGGCTAAACCGGTTCATGGTCATCCATATTTCAGGCATATCCGCATCATCACTATCGGCACCAGATCGAACCGATGGCGTTAAAACCTTCAGCGATTTAGAGCTTACCGTCTGCGCCTCCTCTATCCATAGGATCTTGACCGCACCCAATGATTGCAGGCTGCTGATGTTTCTTGCCAATCCCTTATAGAATATCTCGCCGCCTTGCATTGTTCTTATCTTATTGCTAGTTGTGTCAAAGCCCTTGAGATTCAGGCGCTCTATCTCTTGCTTAAGCGTTTGGTGTACTGAATCATCAATGGTGTTCTGAAACTCGCGTGTACAGCAGATCCTTGCGCCCTTATCTGCCTGCATGAGCATGATATCCGTCACACCAATGGTCTTGGCTGATCCTCGGCCACCTACCGCAATTTTGATGCGCTTGGGCTTAGACAGCAACCAGGCTATCTGCTCGGTTATCTGGACATCAACTCTTGCCATGATTAGTCGTTACCGGATGGATGTGCCAATCGTTTTTTATCTTCTCGCCGCCACTGGTGATGTCTGTCTGTGACTTTTCTGAGTGACCGTGGTTAGCCAATGCCAGCTTTGCGATGGTGGAATTAAACTCGCCGGTTAAGCCGCAATTCATCAACTTAAAGTGCTGCGAGTCCTTGCAAGCCTCTAACGTCCCTGAAAATTCTGGGTGTTTCTCGCCCCATAAGTCCAAAGTAGACGCTACAACGCCCAATACCATTGCCATTCCGACGACTGATGGGATAGCGTGCTCATGATCTGCATAATCCTTGATATAGGCGTCAGCAGCTTCCTGCATCTCTTTGTTGTACTTGGTAGGTCTACCAGCCATTAACCAACTCCTTTAATCTTTTCGTTCATTCTCATGGCACCAAAGCCAAGCATCCCCATCAGTACCGGCATAAGCTCGCCCATTGATAATTCAGGAAAAGTAGGCGGTTCGTTCATTAAGAGTATCACTATAAATTGCAGGAGTGGAGATAGCACGAATGAATAAAACATAGCACTAGCGCATACCCAACCAACAGCAGGACGCCAGCCGCCTCTAAACAAACTGCCTGATGACGCTTCAACCTTATTTACCTCCATCTGCCCTAACATCAACTGAAGCTCGCCGGACTGTTCAGATTGTTGCAATAGCTCTTGTGCTGCTGCTCTCGCGTCCTTGTCGGGGATAAGCTTGTCTAGTAACCCGCCTATTACGGGTAATGCTGAAAGGATGCTCATACTTGCTCCTTTGGCTTGCTGTATTCCTCTAGCCATTCCTCGTTTGTTTGATCTGATACTCGCCAATACTCTTTCATGTGCGCAGGATCTTCTTGCATTACTTTCTGCCAATTTTCTCCAGTGATGTGTTCGCTCATAAAGATAAACCTCTATGGTTAATGCCAATCGACCAACTCAATATGCGGTGAGTCGTTAAATGCGTCTGTATCCCATCGAAAATTCTTGTCCCAGTCACCACCCCATCGAAGCTCGATGCCAAGACTATCACCCAAGCCGATAAAGTAATGAGCATAGGCCGTAAATAGCTGAGTGTCGCCCCAATGTGTAAACGGAGATGGAATAAAGTCAAATGCGCCGGCGGGCCCTGGCATTGCCGGATTAGTTGGGCCATATACGCTTCGAGGCTGATGCTTAGATTTTCGGTTGATCCCGTCTAGCTTGCTTTTTCCGTCTGCAAATAAAGCCTGTTGTTGCTCTACAGTGCGCACACCGTCAATTAGCGAGAAGTCGATCTTCT
>Ga0222649_1000239_pt1 | contig 20127 bp, 27 predicted proteins | sample AntAcemetagen337_FD_179865 | JGI IMG/M metagenome (GOLD analysis project Ga0222649, IMG submission 179865) | Saline water microbial communities from Ace Lake, Antarctica - #337 | ecosystem: Environmental > Aquatic > Non-marine Saline and Alkaline > Saline | place: Antarctica: Ace Lake... | reverse complement strand
GTGCAGTCGCATCTGGACGCCGGACGCACCGCAGATGCGCATTGGGCAATGCACATGATTGCGCCGGATGTGTTTGCGGAATATGATCGACAGATAGAAGCGGCGTTTCTGCTGGGCTATGTGATGGCCTTGGCCGCGAAAGACTGACCACCCCCGACAATTAAACGAAACGCCGCATCCGTGCGGCCTAAGCGCGTGGAAGGAACCACCATGAGCAACGCAACAGGAAATGCCGCAATAAACGGCGCGAAAATCGCTGCGATCTGTGACCAATTTGACCGCGAATGGCCGGGGCAGGTACGCCTTGCTGCTATCCAAGCCAAGATGCACCGGATCAGCTATGACGCACACATCAAAGAGGGATTTACGCCTGAGCAGGCGCTTGTGCTGTGCATGAAGGCCGCGACCTGATGCCCAAGCGCAACTTTACTGCAATTCGCGAACACCTCCGCAATTGCACGGCCCGAAACGAATATCAGGCGTATCTCTGCGCGGAGTTGAGCGTTAACGAAGCTGAAATATTGCGATCCATCAACGATAAAGCATGGGCGCGCGTTTGCGATCAGTCAAAAGCAATTGGCGATTATCACGCCGACATTGGTAGCCCCGCCCTGCCGCTCGAATTGATAGCGAAAATGGCTGTAGCAAGTGGCCCGTAAGACACCACAGCAACGCCGCATCGAGGCACTGCTACGAACCCAAACCGCATCCATCCGTAAGGCGTTTACCGAGGCGATGGCAAAGGCCAGCGCAGGCATAGACACGGCGGCGCTGGTCCGGTTGCTAGAGGCGGGCAACATCGAAGCGGCGGCGCAATTGTTCAAGATTGACAGCGGCGTGATGTACCCGCTCCAACGCGCAATTCAGGACGCATTCATTGGCGGTGGGTTGGCGGTAACGCAGGACTTGCCGAAGGGCTTGGCGGGGCGGTTTTCGTTCGACGGCGCACATCCCCGCGCGGTGGCATTGGCGACAGAACAGGCGGCGGCGCTTGTCACCAATATCAGCGACGACGCAATCATAAACGCGCGCAAGGTCATCTCAGACGGGCTGGCGTCAAATAGGGCGCTCACAGGCGTTGCCCGCGACTTAGCGGGGCGTAGGGTAGGCAACAGGCGGGTTGGCGGCGTGTTGGGGCTTACACAGCCGCAGACAGACCGAGCAATCAATATCCGCAGCATGTTGGGCGATCCTGACCGCATTGGCGAGTATTTCGAAGGCGGCGCGGCGCGATACAAGGAAAGTGACCGCCGTTTCAATAAGCTGGTGCGCAAGGCTATCAACGAAGGGCGCGCACTATCTCAGGCCGATGTTGACCGCGTGACGCAGGCATATACCGCTAAGGCCACGGGCAACCGTGCAAAGACGGTGGCGCGCAACGAGGCGTTTATTGCGCAGGCGACCGGACGTGATGAAAGCTATCGCCAGATGCTCGAAGGCGGCAATGTCGAAAGCGTCACGGTGCGTTGGCAGCATAACCTATCCGTCAACCCGCGTGACGATCATGTGGCGATGGATGGCACGGTAATCCAGCTTGGCGAAACGTTCAACTTCCCCGATGGGGCGCGCATGAAGTACCCGCACGATCCAGCGGGCGGCGCGGCTCATTCAATCGGGTGCAGGTGCGTTGCAATCCATCGCGTGAAACTGCCGAGGGACTGACATGACAAAATCTTTCACGGCTCAACTCAAAGACATTGAGAAAATGACCGTCAAGAATATGCGCTATGTCGCAGCAGAGGCGATCCAAGACGTGATGGAAGCTGCTATGACGCCATCGCGCGGCGTGACCAAGGGCGGGACGTTCGAGCAAGGCAAGATACCCGTTGCCGAGGCCGAATTGATCAACTCGCTAACAAGCGACGGGATCAAGGGCGCAAAAAGCTACACGGTGGCAATCGCGGGCTTTGACATTGGCGACACGCTCAAATTCGCATGGACCGCGCCACATGCCTTACCAGTTGAGGTCGGAACCAGCAAAATGCAGGGACGCCATTTTGTGTCAATAAACGCCAAGAGGTTCCCCGAATTTGTCGCCAAGCGCGCAAAGGAAATCTGATGCGTGAAGCTGACATATCCCGCGTACTCCGCGCCCGCCTGAAAACCATGACGCCCGCATATCCGATCCTGTATGAAAATCAAGACAAGCCAGACACCATGACGCGGCCCTATCTGGCAGTGCAGATGGTGCGGGTATCGCGGCGCACGCCAAGCATGAACGGGCAGGGCGAAACATCATCGCGCGGGTTCATGCAGGTCACGGTGGTTGCCGATCTGGATCAATTCGCAGGGCCAGCCGAAACAATCGCGGACAGCATCGCGGTGCACTTTCCCAAGGCGCTGCGCCTGACAGACGCCAGCGGCAAGGTGACGATACTGGACGCGCCCAACATTCTGCCCGCCATGCGAGACGGTGCGGATTGGAGAGTGAACGTCCAGATCGACTTCCTCGCCATATAACCCCAAAGGAAACACCATGCCCGAAGATACCCCCGCGCCAGCGGCTCCAAAGCCGATCCCAAAGCCAGTCAAGGCCCGCCTGATCCGCATCCCGCGCGATGGCAAACGCTATCCTGCGGCTGTGTTCAAAGGCGATGTGCCGTCCAAGGGCAAGAGCCTGCAAATCAACGTGGGCGGCACTGTCTACCAAGGCATCGTGCATGACGCGACAGAAGTTGACGGCGAAGTCATCGCGGAGTTCCGCAACGGCCTTTCCCCCGCCAAGTAATCCGGCCTGCCCGGACACCCGCGCCCGCGTGGCGCATCCAATTCCTGAAAGGAAATCACTATGGCTTACCAAACAGCGGCAGGCGCATCCCTGTCCATCGTAGCTGGAGCTCCCGCGACATTCGACGCAGCGGGCTACGGCGCACTCACCGGCATCATCGTCGGCGAAGTGACCAACATCGGCGACTTCTTTGGCCGCGAGTATGCCGAGGTCACACACAACCCGCTGGCAGATCGTATGACCAAGTACGGCAAGGGCAGCTACAACAACGGGACCATTTCGCCAGCTATGGCTCTGGACCCCGACGATGCAGGCCAGATCCTGATGCAGGCCGCGCTGATCAGCGACGAATCCTATTCGATCTGCATCACATTGCAGGACGGAACCGAATACTGGGCGCGCGCACTGGTCATGATGTTCATGCCCAACGTCAGCGGCGTTGATGACGTTGTGACCGCATCCTCCACAATGCGCGTCACAACTGATTGGGTGGTTATCCCCAACCCGTAATCCGCTTCGGCGGCTAGGGGTGTGGCGCGGATGGTTCTACCGTCGCACCCCGCAATGAACCAGAACCCCAAGGACAAACACAATGGATTTTGCACGTATCAACCCCGCCCGTGACGCTCAGAACGCCGCAACCTACCACGTCGAATATGACGGCGAACAGCTATACCACGAAGGCCAGCCAATCGAGATGGATTTCATCGGCACCGAAAGCCCCGCAGGCAAGCGCGCAGGCATCCGGCACGCAAAGCGGATCGCGGCGCTACAGCCGAAGGGCAAGAAAGAACGGCGCATCGAAGACTATTCCGAGGATGAGATTGCAGACCGCGCCGCGAAGGTGACGGCATCCAACGCCAAGTTTTACGCGGAAATGCTGACAGGCTGGCGCAACGTGACGCACATCCCAAGCGGCAAGCCTGACGGCAAGGTTGAATTGCTGGAATACACGCCGGACGCCGCGCTTGAACTGCTGGCAAAGGCCGAGTGGCTTCATGAGGGCATTGATGCTTTTTTGGCGAACAAGGCCAACTGGCGCAAGAGTGGCGAAGCCGCCTAACCCTCTACGCGCGGCAAATGGGTTTCCTTCATTCAAAGCCGGATGACTGGAAAACCAGCCGCGCGGCACTCTACGCCAAAGAGGGCATCCCCAACGGACTGCCGGATATCGACGCGGGCGAGCATTTCATTGAATGGCTGTCCCACGATCTGGGCTGGTGTGATGCGGACAGCATGGGCAATCTGCGCGCCCATTCGTGGCTGGAGATTGACGCCATGGATCGCCAGCTTGGGTTGCGCCTAGAGCCAGACGAAGCCCGCATGATCCGCCAAATGTCCAACGCCTATATCGACGGGCACCACCACGGCAAAGAGGCAATGGCCGTTGCACCTGTTTATGACGACAGGGACGACGATCCCGGCATTGCGCTGGAGCGGCGGCTTGTCTCCGAAAAGATCAAGGCGGGCATGGGCGGTAAAAAGAAGCCGCCCGTTTAGCGCGAAAACGGCACTAACGCGCTGGCAATCGCGCCAGTGGATAGGCCAAAGGCATCCCGTTAGCGGGGTGTCTATTTCGGCGAAGGCATTTTGTCGCGTATCTCCTTTAGCGTTTTGATGACTTCAGAAAACGCCAGCATACCAATGCCAGACCCTATCAATGCAAACCCTTGGTAGACGTTAAACGCCCCAAGCCCAGCAACCCCAGCTATTGCTAGAGCGGCCCCCGCGATCAAGGCGATTACGCCTAAAATTCCCAAAACACCGTCCATAATTATCTCCGTTGGTTCGCGCTCAAAATAGGGCGGGTTCTGCGATGGTACAAGGTATCTCAAAATGCAGTCATTTGCGGAACTCCTGCTCACAGCCCGAACAGAAGGTCTTTTGAAGGGGAAAAAGGCTCTTGAGGATACCACAAAGGCTGGCGGAGATACTGAAAAAGCGGTCAAGGGGACGGCCAAAGGTTTTGAGGGTGCGGGCAAATCCGCGAGCACTGCTACACCGCAGGTCCGTGGTTTCGGAGACGCAACGGGTGCAGCGTCCGGCGCAGCGTTAAAAATGACAAAAGCCCTTGGCGGTCTGGCCGCTGGTTTGTTTTCGGTTCAGACCGCAACGGCAGCGATCACAGCGGCCAAGTCGCTTGATATGGCGCTATCCGAGACGGCTACATTGCTTACTGGTATTCCCGGCGAAATCGACAAGGTGGCGGCATCTGCGCGGGGCCTTGCGGACGCATACGGAACCTCGGACGAACAGCAGGTGCGCGCGTTCTATCAGGCAATCTCCGGAGGCGCAGGTAGTGCATCTGAGGCTACCGAATTGCTGGACGCCGCAAACAAACTGGCAATCGGCGGTATTACGGATGTTGCATCTGCGACAGGTATTCTCACGACAGCGGTGAACGTCTACAAGGCCGAGGGTCAGAGTGCGGCAGATGCGTCCGATGCGCTCTTTGTGGCGATGAAGGCGGGTGTGACTACCATTCCCGAATTGGCGTCTGCCCTTGGCGCTGTACTGCCTTACTCGCAATCGCTTGGCGTTTCGTTTGATGAGACGGCGGCGGCGGTTTCCGCACTTACAAAGGGCGGTCTCACGACTGCGGTTGCCACTACCGGATTGCGAGCAGCCCTCAACTCAATTTTGGCACCCACTGAACAAGCTAAGGATCTGGCAAATGATCTGAGCCTTGAGTTCAACGCCGCTGGTCTTGAAGCGATGGGCCTTGCAGGTTTCTTGCAGGCCGTGAACGAGGCAACAGGCGGCAGCAACGTGCTTTTGCAGCAGCTTTTCGGATCAACCGAGGCCACAGCCGTTGCGCTGGGTTTTGCTGGGGCGGCAGGTCAGTCGTTCACCGAAATCCTAGCACAGATGAATGCGAAGCTGGGAGCTACCGAAGAGGCTATGTCGGCTGTTGACGCGTCGGCTAGCGACCGGATGGACGACGCTCTACAGGCAATGGGTAACACGCTGACTCGGATGGGGTCTATGGTCCTGCCCGCACTCGCCACAGCATTGGAGGGCGCGGCGTCACTGATGGCGCTTGTGGCGGATAATTCAGACGCTCTCGCCATCGCGTTGGGTATTTTGGCTGTGCGTCAAATTCCTGCCGTCATCGGTGGGCTGGTCACATTGAGCGCATGGCTGGCAACGTCAGAGGGTCTTTTCATCGCGGGTGCCATCGCGGCGAAGGGTATGGCGCTAGCTATGAACCTGATCCCGTTTGTTGCGGTAGTAGCTGGGGCGACCGCGACTTACCGCGCATTCAGCAACAACCAACAGGCTGCGGAAACGCTAAAGACAGCATTGCAAGGCGTGGTTGATACACAGGTCGGCCTGAATACTGCGACTGAAAACTACTATACAAACGTCACTCGCGGCAACCTTGAGGCCATGACATCACAGGCCAAGGCGGCGCAAGATGCGCTGTCTATGGCAGTTGATGCAGCGCAGGCGCGCGTTGCAGCAGCAGAGACAGCGGCAAAGTTCGGAGTTGGCGGGTACAATCTGCCCGTCTTGATAGCGGAACTTGAGGGCTTGCAGGTTCAGCTTTTCAATGCAGAAACGCGCCTTTCTGCTGCCGATCATGCGGTTGAAAATTTCGGTTCTACGGCAGCAGGCACTGCGGAGGCTGTCGAAGTTCTCACAGCGTCCAGCGGCAAATACACTGCGTCCACATTCGCGGCGATCCCCGCCATGTCTGACCTGATCGCAAAATACGGGACCATGGCAATATCTGTGCGTGACTTGATGCAGGCCCAGAACGACCTTGCGACTGCGGACGCTATGGCGGGTCTAACCGGCCTTGTGGATGGTGCTGTAAAGGTTGCTGCTGGCCTCGATATGTCCGCAGAGAGCGCCACCACGCTATATCTCGCGCTGTATGACATCACGGCTGCGGACGGGCTGAATGAACAGGCCAAAGCTGCGGCACAGGTTGCAAGAGAGATATACAATGCGTCCGGCGGGCTGGAGGGCATGGATGCACCTACCCGCGCCGTTTACCAGTCTTTGCTCAATGCGGCCCGTAGCGCGGCAGATGTAGCTGCAAACGCATCGGCGGCTTCGTCTAACATTGGCGGGGCAGCGGGTGAGGCGGCACGTCTTGCGCAGAACCTGAGCGCGGCGGCGTCTGCGTTGGCTGGCGTTATCAGTGCCACGGCTAATTTGAATGTAGGGGCAATCGGGCTTGAGGCGCAGAACCGCGCGCTCGAATCTGGCAACACGCTGATTCAGGCAAGAACTGCGGGCATGGTTGCGGCCAAGAAGGCAGAACTGGCATCGGCCCTTGGTTCTGGCGATGGAGTTATCCGCGCCGCTGCAACGGTTGAACTTAACAACTACACCGCAGCAGTTGAGCGCAGCAGTTCCGCGCAGGAGGTTAATGAGCAACTGACAAAGGCAATGACGGCATCGCTTGGCAGCGGTGGAGGCGGTGGAGGCGGTGGCCTGTCTAAAGCAACCAAAGACGCGTCTAAAGAAATCGACAAGATGGCCGACGAAATCGAGCGGCTAGAGTTCGACGCTGACCCGCTCAAGAAGTACAACGCTGAGATCGAAAAGCTGGACCGCCTCGTTGGCGCTGGCCTATCAGATGGCGCGTATCAAAAAGCTGTTGCAGACATCAACGAAGAATTTGCCAACAGCAACCCGACGATTGCCAGCATGGGCGATGCTATCGGAGACTTCGTGGCGAGCGGCCTACGCGATTTCGGCAGCTTGCTAGACAGCTTCAAAAACATGATTAAGCAGATGATCGCCACGGCGATTGCGAACCCGATCAAGCTGGCACTCACAACGGCGTTTTCGGGCGGTGGCACAGCAGCGGCGGCAGGCGTTCCCGGCGGCGGAATACTTGGCGCAGGCGGCGCTCTGGGCGGGCTTGGCGGTATCGGCAGCGCCCTCGCCGGGGGCTTTATGAACTCGGTCGGCGGGTTTTTGGGCGGTGGCTTGTCTGGCGGGTTTGGTGCGATTGGCGCGCAGGTTGGTACAGCTTTCGCAACGGGAACAGGAACGGCCATCGCGGGCGCAATAGGCGCAATTGCGGCGCCACTGCTGGCTGTGGCGGCGGTATTCTCGTTCTTCAAGTCCAAAACCAAAGAGCTGGACGCAGGACTGCGCGTCACTATCGACGGTATGGACACGCTAGTTGAGACATTCAGCACCATCGAAAAGAAGAAGTTTTGGGGTCTGTCCAAGAAGGTCAGCACATCGTTTCAAGCGGCGGAGGATAGCGTTGCAGATCCGTTCGAGGCCATCGTTGCGCAGATGCAGGGCAATGTGTTGGCGGCAGCAGGTTCGCTTGGCGTGGGGTCCGATGCGTTCGCCAGCTTCGCCCATGAAGTCCAATTGTCCACCAAGGGCATGAGCGAAGAGGATGCACAGCGGGCTGTTTCTGAGGCGCTGCAAGGCATCGGCGATGCGTTCGCTGCACTGACCCCCGGCCTCGAGGCGTTTGCGCGCGATGGTGAGGAGGCAGGCGCTACGCTGTCACGGCTGGCCGGTGATCTGTCAGCGGTCAATCTGATCATGGACACCCTTGGCCACACATTGCAGGAGGTTTCCGTGATCGGTGCGGGCACGGCGTCCGACTTTGCCGCGCTATTCGGTGGTATCGAGGCCATGAACGCGGCAACCACGGCGTTCTTCACCGCCTTTTACACCGACGCAGAACGGTTCGCGACTGCACAGCGCCAGATTGGCGCGCAGTTCGGCGCGCTCAATATCGCAATGCCGCAGAGCCGAGCAGAGTTTCGCCGGATGGTGGATGCGCTCGATCTTACAACCGTTGGCGGGCGCGAGACATATGCGGCTCTGGTCTCTCTCTCCGGTGCTCTCGACGCCGTGCTGCCGTCTGTCGCCAATTTCACGGCACAGATCGCCGAGATGGCAGGCAGCATTACGACGCAGATTGACCAGATCATCGGCGACACCAGCAACGCCATGCGGGCAAATGAGCAGGCGGCTGCATTGTGGTATCGCACGGCTTCCACCTTGCGCGCGTTCATTGCGGACATGCGCGGCACTGCCGGGGCGCTCATCTCGGCCCAGCAGGCGCGGGCGTTCTCCGAGATGCGGTTCCAGACCCTGCTGGCATCGGCCATCGGCGGCGACAACGAGGCGGCGGGCGATCTTACGGCTGCCGCGCGCACGCTGCTAGACAACACAAAGGCTACTGCGACCAGTGCGCTTGAGGTCGCGCGGGCTGAATCGCGGGTTTTGTCCGATTTACAGCTTGTCTCCGGCGTATCTGATGTCGAGGGCGCGCGGCATGATGTGATTGCTGGTCTGCTGGGGCAACAGGTGGACTTGCTGGGCGTGGTTCGCGACGCGATCAATAACGGTGATCCGCTTTCGCCTTCCGACATCGACGGACTGAACGGTCAGCTTGGCGCGCTCGAAGGTGCGATCAAGGCTGCCGAGATGATCAATTACGCCTTCCTCAAAGAGCGATTGTCCGTCACGGTGGACCTGCTCGCGACCGCAGATCTGCCCGCCGATGTGCGCAGGCTGATTGCGAACGCGCAAGACGGCATCACAGGCCAGATCGACTTTCTTGTGCGCGCCGACCTGACGCCCGATCAGAAGTGGCTCGCGCTGACCGGCGTTTCCGAGCACATCAAGACGGTCAAGTTCTTGGCGCAGAACACGCTTGCGCCCGATCTGGTGGCAATGGCGCTGGCATCATCGTCTGCGATCAGCCGAACGATTAATCTGGTGGCTGGTTCGGCACTGGCACCTGACGTCATGCGGGTGGCGCTGGCAGGATCGTCGGAGCTGGCACGGGTGGTCAACGTCACCCTTGCATCGAGTGCAGACGCGCAGGCTATGAAGCTGGCTCTTGCCAACTTGGGGGCCTATGCCGTCGCGGTGTCGGCGGCTATGGCCCCGTCTGTGTCAAGCGATGTGCGCCAGATTGTATTCGGAGACGCCGGCTCATTCGCCGTTCAGGTCACTGCGGCTCTTAGCATCAACGGCACGCACCGCAGAATCCTGCTGGAGCAACAGGGCGACTATGCCGTGAACGTGACTGCGGCTCTCGCTGCCGACATTCCTCCTACGGTGCAGCGCCTCCTGCTAAACGCCAACACGCAGGCCGTGCGCGCCCTGACGATTGCTGCGGTTTACGCCAGCGATCTGACCCCTGCCGAAATCGAGATACTGAACACAGAAGGCACCACCGCGCTGCGCACCATCCAAGCGATGGTGAACCCTGCTGGTATCGACGCAACGGGCATGATGCTTCTTCGCCAGCTTTCCCTTGGCAAATCTTCGGTGCAGCGCGACATCGCTTCGATTTTCAGCGGCACGACCTTGAGCGCAATGGGCACCGCCCTGCTGGCTCAACTTAGCGAAGGCACGGGCCGTATTACCCGTACAATCGACGGTGTGGTCAACACGTCCTCCCTGACGGCGCCCCAGCTGGCGCTTCTCAATGCGATCTCGGGCGCATCGTCGGGCACTATCAATCTCGGTGGATCCTACACCTTCGACCCGTCAACTGGCTTTGCAACGCTTATGGCTGAGCAGACTGCTTCGCAGGCATCCTTGGTCGCGCCTATGGATGGCCTCCGGTCATCTTTGGACGGCCTGCGGTTAGCAATCGTTGCAGATCAGGCGAGCGCGGTTTTGTCTGCGGGCACGTTCAAAGATCACAAGTGGCTGGAGTTCGGGGTAGAATACCAAGGCATCTTTGACGTGTCTGCCAGCCAACTTGCCCAGCTTGCGCAGATGTCGGGTGTCGCACTGCGCTCAACCTCTGGGGCGATTAAAACCTCGGACATAGTTCGCCGGGAGACGGAGGCCGCATTGCGTGCCATTGGATCTCTTGGCGCGCTTGAGCGCATCGGTCGCAACTTTGACCTGTCGTCGGAATACTGGTCTGGCGCAGTTTCCGTGCCCGGGTTTGCATCCGGTGGGATGCACATGGGCGGGTTGCGCATGGTTGGCGAGAACGGGCCGGAACTTGAAGCCACCGGCGCGGCGCGGATCTACAGCGCGACACAGACCCGCGCGATGATGGGCGGCAATACCGAAAAGCTGGAGGAACTAGTTGTGAAGCTGACGGAGGAAGTCGCGCGCATGCGTGACGAAAACACCCAGCTCGTGAAGAACGGCAACGCTGACCTTCGCAGGGTGCGCTTGATCGAAGAACGTAGGGAAGCGGAGGCTCAAGCATGACGGCTTTGATGGTGGTGCCTTTCGAGGTCAATAACGGCAATTTCATCTCATCTAACGTGCCCGAAGACGACTATGCCGGATACTCGGAGGCGACGACCTATGCCCGAGGCGACAGGGTTATTACAACTCTGCGCCATCTGGTTCTGGAGAGCGTCACCGATGGGAACGTAGGCAATAATCCCTTCGCCCCCAACACTGGCAACATTCCAACGCACTGGTTGATTGTCGGCTCCACAAACCGTTGGCGCGTGTTCGACAAATCCCTTGGCCAGTCCACGACCAACCCCGACAGCATCAACTTTCTGATCGGTGTGCCATCGCGGCTGGACGCGGTGGCGCTGGTCGGTCTGGTCGCGGTGACAGCGCGTGTGCAGGTGACAAACTCGCTGGGTGCAGAAACCTACAACCAGACCCGAGAACTTCTCGACGTGAGTGCAATCGCGGATTGGCTCGGCTTCTTTACCTACTCTGACACGTTCGACCCTGAAGTTGTTTTCGACGGCATTAACGCAGTGGCCGGCTCCACGCTTGAGATCACTCTGACAACGACTGGCGGCATTGCTGAGGTGGCAGAGATCATCGCGGGCAAGGCCGAGGTGCTTGGCACCATTCTGGAAGGTACGCGCAGCGGTTTTACAGATTACAGCCGGAAGGAAGTGGACGACTTTGGCAATATCACTATTGTGAAACGCCCCACTGCGCGCCGTGCGGAGTGGGAGTTGTCCTTCCCGACGCGCGCAAACAGGCGCATCCAACGGGCACTGGAGGAAGCGCGGGGTGCACCAGCGTTCTTCTACCCCGGCCCCGACATGGTGGACTTTTACGTCAGCGTCTACGGCGTGGCCGATGACTTCTTTCCTTCCCTTCAATCAGGCGGGCAAACGCAAGCCACGCTCTCACTGACAGGAGCCGCATAATGGCGCGACCAGCACTCTTCACATTTCCCAATCCGCCTCCCGTTCTGGGCGACCCCGATTTTGCTTCTGAGGCGCAGGGGTTTCTAGGGTCTTTCCCATCTTTGGTTGCCTACGTCGAGGACATGGCAGACTGGTTCGAGACCGACTTCGCCAAGGTCTTGGGCTTGGGAACCGCTGCCCTGCCTTCCCTTGCCTTCGACGGGGATAGCAATACCGGGATATACTCCCCTGCGCCGAACCAGCTAGCTATCTCGACGGGGGGCATTCGCCGTTTGCTTGTTAGCGACACCGCGTTCCAAATCGACGTTCCTGCGACAGGTTCGGGCGTCCAGTCTGCACTGGACGACGCCACGCCGGGGAGGCTTTTGAAAGTTGGAGCGTTCGGCCTTGGGCTTGGTGTCGCAGAACCCCTTCCCATCGCGGCCCTTAACTCTGCGCTCAAAGTTGGATCTTACACCTACCAGTCTTCTGACCCAAACTCCCCGACTGCAAGTTCGGGTACGGTGGTGGTCACGAAAACATTCACGACCAACATCAGGCAGGATGCGCTGATTCTCGGGAGCCAGCTCCGGTTCTCCCGGCACTCTTTGAACAGCGGCACGACCTGGACCGCTTGGGCGCCGGTTTACACTGCCGGAAACATTCTCGGCACGGTCAGTCAGTTAGCGGGCGTCCCGACGGGGGCAATCCTGGAGGAAGGCGACAACGCCAACGGTAATTACATACGGTTTGCCGATGGCACGCAGATCTGTTGGTTCAACCTGACCACAACCATCGCCATCACGACCGCGTATCTTGGCGGCTTTCGATCTGGGGGCATTATCTGGACGTTGCCAGTGGCATTTTCTACTACGCCAGCGTCGATGGTCACTCCCATCAACTTTAGTGCGTATGGTGCGGTTGGCACAAACACCGGAAACGTGGGTTCCTTCCAATTTTCCGCCCTGTCGGTCGCTTCGGATGGTTCTAAAAGCCGAGCATTTTCACTGGTCGCAACAGGCCGTTGGTTCTGATGGAGGACAATATGCAACTGACTTTCTCTCCCGTTCGGGGCGATACACCGCTCGCCCTGTCACGCAAGGGTGACACGCTGACAGGCAACGGCGTCACGCTTGATTTCTCCAGCTTGCCGAGCGGCGCGACACTGCCCGCCACGGCTATAGATTGCGAGTGGATCGCAGGTGATGTGACGCGCCCGGACGGGCTGCTGACCGTGCCTGTGACGCTCCCTCATGGCGCTGACGCACCGCGTGAAACCCGCTTCCCAGAGCCAGTCACACTGACCGGCGACGGGCCGGTTGATCTGCCGCCCTACGAAAACCCGCAACCTGTTCTGGAGGAAGAAGAATGACCATAGACTGGGCACAAGTTGTCACCGCCGAGGATCGCGCCGCACAAGAGCGGGCGGCCACGTTGCAAGGCATGGTGGTCAGCCCCGCGCAGATCCGCCTGACGCTCTTGCAGTTGGGACTGCTGGACACGGTGCAGGCCATAGCGGACAGCGACCCACAGGCTGCGGTCGTCTGGGAATACGCCAGCGAGATCCGCCGCACAAATGCGCTGATCGACGCGCTTGCGGGAGATGGGTTCACGTCCGCGCAGATTGATGACATTTTCACCTACGCGATAGCGCTCGTAATATGAGACAGATGCCTCGTCCGATTTACATCGTTGCGCGCACATTCGTGGCAATCGGTCAGGTCGGGAGCCGTTTCGTGAACGCTGCCGTCTTTGGCGGATCAACCCGACAATCCATCAGCGCGCGGGCGCATAGCGAGCCTTGGCCGCGCGGGCGCATTTGGATCAACAGGTTCTTTCGGCTGTTCGGGCAGGTGGATCACTGCGCGGAAAGCTGGACGGCTGAAGTGACAGACGCGCTCAAGACACTGGACCGAAACAACGCGTTGCAATCTCTGCAAGGCGATAGGCAGTAAGCCACCCTGACAATTTAACCGACAGAACCCGCCCAGGCGGGGCAAGGAGTATGTGCATGGATAAGGCAGCATTTTACAAATCACTGCGGCAACGCAATAGCGGTGTATTCGGCACCAGCCTGTCACAGTCGCAGGTGGACGGGGTGGAAGGCATCCTGACGGCGTTCGGGCAGGTGGGCGACGGGCGCGCCAATACGCTCGCCTATGCGCTTGCTACGGCCTACCACGAAGTAGGCGGACGCATGGTGCCAGTGCGCGAGGGGTTCGCCAGTACGGACGCAGGGGCGCGGCGGGCTGTGAACGCTCTGGCGATCAAGCGTGGGCCAGCGAGTGCTGTTGCGAAGTACGCAAAGCCCATCGGCATTTACGGACACGTCTACTACGGGCGCGGACTTGTGCAGCTTACGTGGGCGGAAAACTACTCCAAATCGTCAGCCGATGCTGGCGTAGATCTGTTTCGCTATCCCGATATGATGCTTGATCCAGCCATCAGCGCCCGCGTGATGATCAAAGGATTGCTGGACGGCCGCTGGAATGGTCACGGCTATGGCCTGCGATATTATCTCGACAAGGGCGATCTGCGCGGCGCGCGGCGCACGGTCAACATCACAGACAAGTGGGAACTGATTGCGGGATACCATCGCGCGTTCTTGGCGGCGATAGATGCGGGCGGCGGTGTTGCTGTCAAGCGGCCTGATCCGGTCGCGCCGATCATGCCCGCTCCCGTCGATATACCTGAACCCGCTATCGACACTCGCCCCGCGACAGCCCCCACATCCAGTTTCTGGGCGCGCATCATTGCATTTTTCATCAACAGAAAAGGAGCCTGATATGGGCACTTCAATCTTCATCGGCTACACTCGGTCTTTTCTGCTGGGCATAATGCCTGTGCTGTTGTCAGGCTTGGACGCCATTCTGGCAATCGTTGAGAGCGGCGAGACGGGGCCGATCACGGCTCTGCTGGTATCTGTGCTGGGCATGGACGCGGAATCTGCGGAAGGCGCTGTGCGGCTGGTCGGTGTCGTCGCAGGCCTGATTATCGCATGGGAGCGCAGCGGACGGGCGCGGCCTTACAGCCTCAACCCAAAAGACACATGAGGATCGGGCCGACCGGTGCGGGCGTCATCGTGACGGTGTTCTGGGGGCTGGTACTGCTCGCCATCGTCGCAGGCATCGTGTGGTGGTGGACATGATGCGCCTTGCCATTATCGCCGCCTTGGCCGCTGGCATCGCTGCCGCTGGCCTGTGGATGTACTCACGAGGCGCGGATAACGCCCGCACAGATCAACTCGAAAGGACGCTGGACGATGCACAGATATTCAATGAAGGCGCTGGCGCTGATGCTGGCTGCGGCTGGCTTGAGCGGCTGTCTGCGCAGTGTCTCGCCGTCGAGTGATGGCGTGCCGTGCGTTGCCCTCAAGCCGCGCACGGACGCCCTGCGCGGCGCTCTGATGGCGCACCCTGAGACGCCAGAGGCGGTGGGTCAGGTGGCTACTGACATCGTGCTGGGGACAGATGCGGTGTGTGGCTGATGGACGCCATCAACCTCCCTCAGTTCATTGAGGCATACGGGCTTCCCGGCTTGATCATTCTCGGGATGGGCTGGGTAATCCGTGCGCTCTGGGCGCGCCTCAATGAGCAGATCGACAACAGGTTTTCCGACCACAAGACGCACTCCAGCCAAATGTCCGACAACACCAAAACACTGGAGCAGGCGCTCAAGATATTTGAGAGGGGTGGACGTGGTTGAATTCTGGTCAAAGCTGGTAGGAAAAAGGACGCGCCCCACTCGCGAAGAAGTAGAGGCGGTGCTGACCCGTGAGCGCGCCGAGGCTGTGCGGCAACGGCTTGAGAGAGCGATGCAGGAACGCAGCGAACACATTGTAACGCTGGTAGGTGGCATCCTCCCAGAAAGGAAATCCGAATGATGATTATGTTTTGGGCCAACATCGTGACGGCATCTGTCGCGTTTCTTCTGATGGCCTTGGTTACGGTTGGTTTTGCACCTCATATGCGCATGAAGGGTGAAGATGCGAACAGCATGATGAGCCGGTTTGTTGCGCTCACTAGCAGCCTCGTCTGGACCCGGTTGCTCTGGTGGTCTCTGCTGCGCCCGATTGCGGGTGAGTTTGGGTGGATGGTTGAGATCACCTATTCCATGTCGGCAAATGTCGTGAACACGGGCTTCAATATCGGCGCTGTTGTAGCTTCGCTGTTCGCCCTAGCGGCGCTGCACCATAGCCTGCCACCGCATGAGCGGACCCGATACAACTGGTTCAGCGCCCCATTTTACCCGCGCCGGTTCACGCTCTGCTGGAGGGCCGAACGCTAATGTGGATGCTTATCGCCACGCTATGCCTGCAAACCAGCCTGACGGACGCGGAGTGCCGCCCTGAGCGCAAAGGGCCATTCCCGATTGAAAGCACATGCCGCGAGAAGATTGTACCCACACGGGCCGAATTGCTGCGGCTGGCAAGCGATCTGGGGGCCAAGGTGCTTTTTGCATCGGCGCGGTGCGAAAAAGGCAACGATATTTAATCTCAACACAAAAGGATCTACCCTATGGTTACTGCAAATACATCCGAGACGGTTCTCGGCACTGGGGACTGGACACTCATTTCATCCGGCGGTGATGTTACAGTCACAAGCGTCTATCGTTTTGCCTATGCGTTCACGGCCACCGCAACCGCCCCGCTGGAAGCGTTCAGTGGGCACCCTGCGGGCCATCATGGGTTTGGCGTGTTTCGGCATGATGCATCCCCGCCCGACGGCGTGCGGTTCTGGGTCCGGTCTGATCAGCCCATGAACATCACAGCTACGGCGCCAGTCTGATGAACGCGTTTGGCGCAAGCGCGCTTTCCCGATCACCGATGTCTGGGGGCCTGTTGAGCGGCAACGGTATGGGCGGAGTGAGGCCCCCTCCGGCTCCGCTACTTCCCGCCATCACCATGTCCGCCTATGACCCAGAGACGGGCACCGCATCGCTTACGGTCAATGAGGTCGGCACGATCTACTACCTCGTGGACAACAACGCATCGCGCTTGGCGGCGCAGGTCAAAGCGGGTGGTGGAGAGGCCAGCGGTTCGTTTACAGTCACGGCAGGCACCAGCGCGCGGGCGGTTGATTTTAGCATCGTTCCGGTGGGGGACCACTACATGCACTTAATGCTTGATGATGCGGACGAAAATGCGTCTGCCGTTGATAGTGCGCAGTATGCTTTCGCTGGATCGCCACCTGCGCAGATGGCAGCGCCAGCCGTTACGGTGACAGGCCCGACCAGCGTCAGCGTTGATCGCGCGGCGGCACCGGCGGCTGGCAGTGACCCGATCACGTCCTACGAGGTTGAGTACAGCACCAATCTTGAGGACTGGGTCATCGTTTTTGACATTGCGGACCCACAGGCGATCACGGGTCTGCTGCCAGACACGCTGCACTACTTCCGCACGCGGGCCGTAAGTGCCGCAGGTCGGGGCGCACCGTCCTTGCCTGTTGAGCGAACGACAGAGGCATCGCCAAGCGGTCCGACCTACACGCCTGTGATTACAGACGCGGGCGCAGGCTCGGGGCACATCGTCACCAGCGGTTTCTGGACCCTACGCGCATCAAACGGATCGCCAAACCATTTCAACTATGTCTCGGGGCAGTTGGTCAATACCGATACCGGGTCTAGTTCCTATGCTGACTACACTGGGACCGGAACCTATGCCGCAGACCAATACGTGCAGGCCGATATTGTGTCGGTGGGATTGGATACCGCGCGCCTGTTCTTGCGGTATGCGGACGCGAATAACTACTACCGCGCCACGGTAACAGGGACGGCAATCGCAATTTCTAAGCGGGTGGCTGGCGTGTCCACAACACTGGTGACGGGCACGTTCGCAGGCGGACTTCCAAAGCTGGCCCGTGTTGATGTGGTCGGTTCTGTGATCAAGCTGTACCTGAACGGCGTTCAGGTTCTTACGGCTACAGACACCGCATTGGCCGCCGCAGCGGCTCCCGGCATCGGACACTATCGCGCTGCCGTTCTGGACAACGTAATAGCGGGGAACATCACATGACCACCTACACAGTTGCAACCGCCGCCGATCTGACCGCCGCCCTATCGTCTGCGGTCGCGGGGGACATCATCGACGGCTCCGGCGGCAGCTTTGGCAGCTACACGTTTTCAAAAAGCATCCCATCCGGTTTCATCGAACTGGATTTCGACGGGGCAACCTTCACGCGGTTCACCTTGTCTGGTGCGCAGGGCCTGAACTTCAACCGCACGGTCGTGCCATCGGGTTCAGTGACGTGGAACCTCAATTCGCGCTGGGGGTTCTACAACTCCGACATTCGGTCATTCACGACACTCCGGCGCAGCAGCGACTTCACATTCCAGTATTGCCGATATTTGGGCAGCGGGAAACTGCACCTAGAAGCATCGGCAAGCATCACGCCAGCTTGTAGCGACATCATGATCGACTGCTGCTATTTCGACATGGATGGAGCACAGAGGTCGCACGACTGGTTCGAGGCGCAGGGCGTTCAGAACCTCACGATCCAGAACTGCCGTTTTGGTCCGCTGTGGATCAAGTACGACGTGGGCACTTCTGGCACTTACGCGCACGTTGACGCGATCCAGATCTACAACACCCCCGGCCACACCCCCGATGGCATCACCATCAAGGACAACTATTTCTGGGATGATGTGAACCTTCAGCAGCAAGTCGGTCTCTGGGTGATACCGATCAACGTGCAAGGCCGGAACGTGACCATCACCGGAAACACCATATCCGGCCTGTCCTCCAACGGCATCATGGTCAACCCGGTGGATAACTTGGCGGTAGTCAGCGGGAACCTTTCAGTCAACGCGCAGACGAATGGCGCGGTTGGTGGATCTGGCGGGGCTTTGCGGTTGCTGGACAACTCGGGCGCGACCACAATCGTGGCAGAAGACAACAGCTACATCTTCATCACCGGCGGATTGGTTGGGGGATCACGCGCAGGCAACCGGGTGATTTCCCGCAACGATCTGGCATGGGTGGCAGGTGGATCGCTCATATCTGACTTTGTGCCAGACGCGGGCGGAAACGCGGATCAGGGCCAAGCATGGCAACAACGCATTTCGGGGATGCTCGACGGATCGCAGGATGCGTGGCTGGACAATGGTACTCTGCGCCTTGCCGGTGGCACGGTCGTGGAGCCGCCTGCTGGATTGCCCGCCATGCCGCCGAACGGCCTGCTCAATATCGTGGTGACCGTGGGGTAGAGATCACCTGACGGCGAAGTAAACGACCCGGCGGCGGGGACCAGCCGCATATTCCTAAACGATGAAAGGTCCATTACTCTACGTTACATACCTTTGCTGACGTTTGCCTGTACGCAAAGCATTGCCCGCTCCGGTTCGCGCCGGGGCGGGCTTTTTGCGTCCGTGCGGGACAAACGGCTTGTAACCTATTGATATGATTTAGGGCTTATTCATGCACTTCGGGACACTGTGCCATTGAAAACGCTGGATAATTTGTGCATTTGGCGGGCGACCATGTCGCAATCGCCGTAGCGCGTGCCGTCCGGATCGGTGAAGTCGCACAGCCGCGAAAGGATGCTGTTGCGCTGCTTCAGTGTCGCTGCTGACATCTGGCTAGCGTCTACCATCTTCTTCTGGAATCCGAGATATCGCTGGATCAGCCAGTCGATTGACCGTTCGGGTGCGGGTGGCCTGCGCCCTTCACAATCGCGGCCACTGCGGCGTGATCGGCGGCGATGGCGCGGATGGTAGTGTAGCACGCCGCAGGGCTGCCCACGTCACACCCGAAAACAGTTGAATCGCCCAACTGCGTCGATGTAATTCTGTATTCACTTTTCAGTGTATCCGCAGCCACTTCCAGCGCCGCCCGCACAGCCGCTTCGATGCGGGCGTCTGCGGCGGCAACGGTTACAAGACCCTTGGCCTGTAGGGCGGCATGCGCCACAGCGTCAGCGTCTGATATATCAACACAATCAGCTATTTCTGTTAATGCTTCCCGCAGCCGCGCGATCTCTGCCGCCTGTTCGGTGGCGATGCGGTGAAGTTCAGGGGCGGCGGCGATCAGTTGAGCATCGGCGTCCGCTTTTAGGTACGCCCCCGGCAAAACTGCAATGTCAAATCCTCCGCCGAGAATTACAGCCTCTACTTTGCCGCAAACACATTCATCATTAAAGGCGTCAAGTCTCCATCTTCCCGGCGTGAATCCGGTCAGCCGCGCCAGTAAGTCTTGCGTTGTTTCAGTCACGGTTTTTTCTCCTTCATTTCGAGGCACTCTTTGGCCAGCTTTTCCAGTCGGTCCTCGCGCAGCAGGGCGCTTATTTCCTCACCGTGGTCGCGGTAGGTGCCGGGTATGTACGGTGGCAC
>Ga0222649_1000237_pt1 | contig 20158 bp, 27 predicted proteins | sample AntAcemetagen337_FD_179865 | JGI IMG/M metagenome (GOLD analysis project Ga0222649, IMG submission 179865) | Saline water microbial communities from Ace Lake, Antarctica - #337 | ecosystem: Environmental > Aquatic > Non-marine Saline and Alkaline > Saline | place: Antarctica: Ace Lake... | reverse complement strand
TCTTTCTTTTACAGGCTCTTCATATACCTTTAAAACCGCACCATCCCATATCATTACATCGTCAACGCCGTTGAATATCCACAAACGCTTCGCAAAGCATTCAGAACGTGGAACGCAAGCTACTGACAAATTTTCAATAGTCTGATCAGCACCTCCAAGAAGGGTCTTTGTCTTCATATCCAAGACTTTGATGTAGCCATAGGAATTATAAATAACAGACACAGAAGGGGTTAGGGATTCATAACTTAAAAGTCGTTCGTTAGCATTAGTAAAAGCAGGGACATTAGGAAGGGTTGTTATAAAGGTTATTTCACCTTCAACCGTGTCATCAACTCCGCCAACTGCAATAACAAGATTGGTTGGAAAACCATCAATGGATAGTTTTAATTTCTGTCCCTCAAAATAGTATGCTTCTGCAATGAAATCAGCAGGAACTGTTATGCTAAATGAAGTGCTACTAATACGTTGCGGGTTTGGATTAACGGCTTGCGAATAGAAATCAACAAGATTGTCAGGGAAACTATTATCCTCAACCTCTACGTAGACTGAGTTAGCATGACCTGCGACAGGAACAATGTTTGTTATCAAATAGATAGCATCAGCTTCTTCACCATAGTTATACTGCACCCTCAAAAACGTATCTGGCTTAAACAAACCAACATTGGGGCTTGTAACCAAAATAGTATTAGATGAAATAATTCTTAAGTTTGTAAACTCAGCAAAATTCTTTAATCCGTTATAATAAAGGATTTGCTGCTTGCTACCATCGTTAGCCGTAAAAGGGAAAGCTTTAATAACTTTGTCAACTACTGACTCACCAACAACATCAGCGAATGAAGCTGTTCCATGTCGTACCTTACCCTCACCAAGAGAGTCGGGCATAATGTTTTCAATATAAGTTGAATACTCTTGCTTAAGCAGCTCAGGAGCCGTGTTAAGGTTCATTCCCTTGGTGGCCGGGTGCAATTCAACAACAGTATATCCAGCTTCGTATATCATCAGACGGGACTATACGTTGAGAGTATTTTTTTGCCGCTTATGTTTTTCATATAAGAGAACAGCTGTCTTTTTCCGTCTTCCCACTTAGCTTGAGCTGACATCATCTTACCTTGGTCTTTAAAACCAGTTTCAGATTGGAAAACATAATAACTTGCACCATCCGCTAATATTTGCTGATACATAGGCGGGATTAATATATCCGAACTTAAAGAGGTGAGTTTTAACAAAGAAGGCTGGGCAATATACCTAATACCAAATCCGCCACCATTCACAACTAAACTCGTAGCCAAAGGGTAAACGTTGATATCGCCATTGGAATAGTACCATTGGAAAGGCGAACCTGTTTGCGTTAATGAAGGGTCTTTTTGTAGAACATCACCTTCTAAAGTACCCATTAAAGGCGTGTTAGATGAAATGTCATAAATAACTTTAGGAAAGAATATTGGTTTAGATGTAGGAGCAAGAACGCCATCAGTACAGTCTAATTTTTCATGCAATTTAACGATTAAAGGATTTTCAGAAGCGGTAGCATTTAATAATTGAATATAAACAAGATTGATATATCTCAAGAATACAATTACATCGCTATCATTTTCATTAGTTACGTCAATATCATCTAAGCCTATGCTTAATGTGGCTAAAATCTTGAGAATTTCAGTAACATCCATTGATACTAACCTTTAATATTAACATTTAAAAAAGGGGATATGCTTTCACATACCCCCAATCTTTTAAGTATTGCCGAGTTCGATTTTTGCAACGATCTTATCGGTAGCGACAAGAAGACCATTGCCTGCACCACCATCTCTTACGAAAAGTGTGCTTATTCCATTGGACGTAACAATTTTATACCCAACGTATGCTCTCTGATCAGTAAGGTAATAAAAATTGTAGAAGAAACCAGTTCCATCACCAGCGGCGTCTCTCTGAACATCAAAGCTAACCGATTTAATCGTAGCCCCTCTGAATTCAGCAAAAATCATTCCATTGGCATGTTGGATTTTCCCAGCAGTGCTCCCGACATCTATTGCTGCCAAGGTGCGAGTAACAGATTGAAGAGAATTGTCTTGACCAATTTCTACAATTGCTCCACCAGGAGCAACAACAGCTCCGGTTGTGTTTACAATTTCAGCGTGTCTAATAACAGCGACCATAATATAAAATTCCTTTCTTTAGCCGATTTGTACGAGATTGTGGATCATACCGTTTTCAATAACAACGGCTTGGTTGTTAGCTTTGTATGATGGGAATTTAAGAGCTTTGATGCCTCTCATTTCCATAACGGCCATTTCAACGACAGTGCGCATGTTGCTCCACTCTTCGCCGAACCATGGGTCTTTGTGCCATACGCAACCGATAGCTTGCGCGCCACAAAATAGGTTCCATGCCGCAGTTCTTCCACCAGCGGTAACGCGGAAATCACCAAGCTCAGGCATTTCGTAGATCATGATGTTGCCAATTTGACCTTGGAAATAAGCACCATTGAAAAGAGACGGCTGGTTAGCCATTTCAATAACGCCACGTTGGTATTGAGCATTCCACTTGGGGTCAGCCTGAAGCCCTGCAAGGGATTCGGTGTCCATGAAATAACAGTAGAAAGGAGAAGGCGTATTGTTCTTTGTATGGAGCATATAAGGGCTAATACGTTTTTCAGCTTGATACTGGAGACCGCCCGTAACTGCTATGTTTCGCATCTTTTTGATACCATCTACAGACGCGCCACTCTCATCCCAAGCAGTTCCGTTCATTGCAGTGACCGCGCCAGTAATGCTTACATTATAAGCATTGCCAGAACCATACAAGACACGTTCGGCAACAGGACCTTGCGTTAAGTCTGGATAGTTATCAAAAGTAGCTGCTTTTAAAATGGAATAAGTCAGGTTCCGTTTGCTAGATGTAGATAGCTGTGGTCGTAATTGCTCAAAAATAGGCAAAGGGGTCTGCATATCAACAACTTGAACGCCAGATAATTTAGCTGGTTCTTGAGCCTGGAACTCGACAGTAAGAGTATCGGAATAGAACTTTAAGTTTTGCCCCTTACCTGAAATTTGGTCAAATCCCTTAATTACATTTTTGTAATCAAGTTCACGGATTAGGTTAAAAGTCTCTGTAGGACCGGAGCCATTAGGTTTCCGTCGTAATTGAACGATAGATTGTTCGTCTGCTCCCATAAATGGGGACATGTTAGTTTCAAGTAGAGTTTCTTTAAAGAACTCCTGACTGATGTGTACTGGAATTTCGGATGTAGAAAATCCGTTTGGTAGTGCTGGAATATAAGCCATAGAAAACCTCTATACGTAAAAATTAAATAACAAATCCACAAACCATATGTGGATAACCATTTTTTTCTTTACATACTGAGGTAAGGTACGTTCGATAGAGTGAGGTAAGACTAGTGTCGTCTCATTCTAGAATTTCGCGTCTAGTAAGCTCAGACTGGCTTTAGAAAGCGACTTTGCCGACCGGGAATGCCCAATTCAATAACAAAGGTAAGAAATCTAAAAACCCTTAACGACGATGGAACTTGTCTTTAAACATTTTTCCAAAGTCTAACGAATCATTCTTCGTATCACCGACATAAGCTGCACCTGAAGAAATTCTTAAGTTAGCAGGTTCGGCATCATAGTCAGAATGCTTCTTCTTTAATTTATTATACTTCTCTGTAATCTTGTCAAGCTCTTTTTGTAGATCATCAATTTTATCTTGATATTTAGCTTTTACATTACGGATGCCGCCAGCATCTTTAAGATCGGAGTATACATCATCGTTGTATTCACTGCCGAGTGCGAGCATCCTGTTGGTAAACTCAATTTCGTCATCTTCATAATTAGACAAGTCATCTAGGATATCTTCCCGCTCACTTGCGGTGGAAGTATCATACATATGTTGGAAAGCTCGGATACATTGTTCAATATGAGGAACATCTTTCTTGTTGTATTTCTTAATATTGCCAATTTCTTTGTCCCAAACTTCAGAATAACGGGCTATGAGTGTCTTAGATTCATTGACAACTTCACCTTCGAATTGCGTATGATCAAGCAAAACTTGCGCCTCATCTTCAGTAAGAACGCCATCATCGATGAACTTGTTGACTGTTTTTTTATAAGCGGATAGCTTCTTTCGATCTTCGTGGAACGACTTTTGAGTATCCCTAAGTGTTCTTTGAAGTCTTTCATTCTCTACTTTATAATCAGGGACTTTTTCTTTAGGGTTGTCGTCTTCATCATCATCCCGATTTCTGTCAAGCTTTTGTCCGACTTTTTCTGACTTGCTTTCATCAACCTGTTTTTTAGGAGAATCTTCTTCATCTTCTTCTTCCTCATCCTCTTCAACAGGCTCTTTCTTTGTCTTCTTGATAACTTCTTCCTTTTCCTTTACAGGAGCTTCCGCTTTTGACTCTTTTGGATCAGCAAGAACAGGAGCAGGTCTTTTGTTGAAAATCTCTTTAAGATCAAATGTATCTGACATTGTTTACCTCTAAATACTTGTTTCTAAAAATTGACGGGCTGCTATTATATAGCTAAATTTGTTGCCGGAAGAATCGGAGTTTAAATATGCGAAATCTCCAGCTTCTAAAATGAGAGCAGAGTGAGCTGAAGGCATAAGCTCAATAGTGCTATAAGGAGGAACTAAACGCTTATAAGCTACCCATGGCTTTTCAACGACAGGATCGTTTCCTTCTGGCCGTATTCTTTCACCCAACAATCGAAAATCAATGAATATTTCTCTATTTGTTAGGTTCGTGATAATAATGCTATCAAAAAAGGTGACAGCGGGAGCTGTGTAAAACAAAGTCTCCGAACTGTCCATACTTTCACGCATAGGAGCGCAGAAATTAACCCATGGAAACTGATATGGACTAGCCAATGTCAGATTCTAACCTTTTGAAAATAGCTTCAAATTCAGCCCAGTTATGCTTCATCAAATTCTTCAACGCGATATATTCAGGTGCTAAAGGATCTGGCATACCAGACAATTGAGAAGCAGATTGGAAAATAACTTGGAAGAAAACGCTGAGAGATTGGACATCATCTTTCATTTGAGGGGTCGTAACGGTATCAGACACAAATAGCTCCTTGTAATATAATTATCAACAATTCGACTATATGATAATTATATTACAAATGTCAACGAATAAAAGGTAATAATATTGCTTTTAAACGGCATGCCAAGCTAAGTTCATGTGTTGAGTCGTAATCGTTCCAGACGCATTTGTAAGAGCCCAAATTTCAACGTAATCCCCCGGCGAAAGAGAAACCATTATGTTGGGAATCGTTATCGTATAACCTCTCCCACTAGTAACGATGCCAAGTGATGTAACAGCAGAATTTAATAGTGTGGTGCCATTCTTGTATATTCCGATAAGAGAACTAGCATCCACTGAAAATGAAAGAGTTGCACTTCCTGACACCATACCCACACAAGCGGTTCCCAAATCAGATCCGGTAAATGTTATGCGATTTGCTGAAGTAGAGCATTGAACTGCTCCCGCAGTAGCCGTAGTAGAGCAGTTTAACTTAACCCACAAACCAACTGAGGTTGTATTCGTATTGCCTGCATACATACTTATATGAGCGGAAGGTCTGCGACCATAAATAGTCCCGACGCCCTCATCAACAGTTGCGTAATTCGATTCAATTCTAAACATCTCAGCAGAGGTCGTGCTTGAGGTGCCTGCATAGAACACATGGGCATTAGAAGCTGACGCAACAGAATACCTCAAAGTTCCGCTAGTTATTCCAAAACCGAAAACTTGGAATTTATTAGCAGCAGTCTGGTATAAAGATATCTTACATGTGTCAATAACGTCCGTGAATTGAAGGGACACATTGGGTGATGTGACGCCACCAATACCAACATTCCCTGTTCCTGTTATTCTGAACAATTCAGTGGAAGTAGTGCTCGATGCTCCACAATAAAAAACGTGTGAAGCCACAGAGTTTCCAACGCTATATTTTAGAGTAGCAGGCGTTACACCAAAACCGTAAACTTGAAAGCTGTTTGCTGAATTTTGATACAGGCATAATTTACAATCATCTACCGTATTTGGAAATTGTATGCCGAGTGTAGGAGAAGCAACCCCAACACCTATATTGCCAACGCTCACTAAATTTTGGGAGCTCATGTTAACAGCAGCGTTAGGGGTTAATATTTGATTTAGCCTTAAAGTAAGCGTGGTTGCGAATGAGCTTCCAACTGTTCCAGAACCTGTAACGTTACCTGTTAATGTAATGGTTCCAGCTGAAACCGCAGACGAAATAGCTGAGTTCATTTGGCCTAAATTCACACCATCAGAACTGAGCGTCCCATTGGCTAAACTGTTAATCTTTTTGCTATTCAAAGAAACATCACCGTTAGGAACTAGTATTTCGTTTAGCCTTAAAGTAAGCGTTGTGGCAAAAGGCGTTCCGGCCGTTCCTGAACCCGTTACATCTCCTGTTAATGTAACCGAACCTCCTATGGCAACTGCTGCATTCATTTGATCTACGTTAACTGCGTCTGTTCCAGCTATCCCCGCAGCAACATTTATAATTCTGTTACCCATCATTGTGAGGTTTTGCAGCATAGAAACAGCTTCCGCAAAATGGAAGTCTCCCAACTCGTATATAAATATATTTGTTCCAGTTGTATCTGCTGCATTATTAAAAAAGTTCAGAGAGAATGTGCCATAATTGTTAGGAGATGTGGGATCAGTAACATGCCTAAACCTGAACCCCGCAAGATTATTATTGATGGATTCTATGGATGTAACCGAGGAGTTACCGCCAAATGGAACAAATTTGTTATATGCTTGTAACTTTACAAAATGATCATCAAATTCAAATCGTTGATAACCACCCCATACTTCTAATGCAGGAACAATCGCTCCTGCTGTGAATCTAGTGATAGTGTCTGCCATGATAAATACTTAAGCCGCATTCATTGTTAGGTAGCTGTATGTGACTCTCATTCCTGCTGTAGACGCTACAGAGCTTGAGCACCATATTTCGACATAATTATTTGGAGCTAAAGTTTCTCGAACCTGAACATTCACAAACATACTATTTGTGCTTGATGCTGTCATAGTGACAGCAGACTTAACACCAAGTGGTGTAGTTCCATTCTTATAGATATAGAAAGAAGCAAGTCCCGCGCTTGTGTCCATATTTTGGAAAGTAATATTAGCCGAAATCAAAAATGTTTGAGAAACACCGGAAATGGAAGGAACATAAGTTAACCTGTTGCTGGCAAACATACCAACGTCTACTAAAGATGCTGAAGTAGTGCTTCCCAGAACTTTTGTAGGCGCATCAGCAGATAAACCAGCCGTATCTGTCGTATTGCCATTCATAAAAAAAGAGCCACCAGGGCGTCTTCCGTATGTAGTCTGCGTAGAAACGAGAGGAACAGATAGCTTAAGGGATGTTTGATCATATTCAAGGATGTCAGATCCCGCATCATCATTAATGAAGGACTGAAGCTTTAACCGTCCGTAATTGCTACTATCGGTAGTTTTGGTGGTATGCTTCCAACGGAAACCAGATAAGTTTACGTTTCTTGACTCCTCATCAATTACTGAATCGTTTAAGACAGTAGGGACAAACTCGCTGAAAGCTCTTAGCTTAACTATGGCGTCCGTATCCCCATATATAAACTTTTGATCTGCTCCTAAAACTTTGCAATCGGGATCGATTGCTTCAACTGTTATATTACTCATGACCATGTTATAGTTACCTCGTCGTGTAAAATGTGCCACAAGAAGCAAAAGCTAACGGCATCGTTAGTTTCCACTGGATCGCATGGCAGGTTAGTAATTCTGTTATCGTTCATATCAATAACGCCACCAGCAATAAAATTGTTAGTGATGTTAGTAATTGCATTGTCTACATAAGTATAGACAGCTGGTATTAATACGTCAGTTATGTTCGTGATATCACCTTGTATTGTGGTGATCTGAGAGTTTATTGTACTAATGTCACCTTGTATTGTGGTGATCTGAGAGTTTATTGTACTAATGTCACCTTGTATTGTGGTGATATCTCCCTGTATCGTAGTAATGTCACCTTGAATATCTGTGATTGTTGTATTAATAGTGCTGATATCATTTTGAATATCTGTTATGTCACCTTCGATATCTGATATCGCTGTGTTAATAGTGGTAATCTGGCTATTAATTGTTGAAATTTGGCTATTGATAGTTGTGATATCGTTCTGAATATCTGTGATTGTGGTGTTTATAGTATCAATATCATTTGTCAGGTCGGTTATCTGATCATTGATATCTGCTATCTGACCGTTGATAACCGCTAGATGATCCATACCTGACGCAATGCCGGTATCAATTTGCAATTGAAGGTCTGCTAAATGATCTAGTCCAGAGGCCACATTTGTATCTATTTGAGCCTGCAAACCGCCCAGAGATACGTCAATACCATCTAAACGAAGATTTATCCCGCCTAAGTCAACGTTGATTTGAGTTATAGCCTCAAAGAGAGTTGATATCTGCGTATTAATTGAAGTTATGGCTTCGAGGATACCTGTAATCTGCGTGTTAATAGTAGCTATAGCTTCTAATACGCCAGTCATTTGAGCGGTCAATGTAGCAATTGCATCCAATATACTTGATATATTTGAAGTAATAGTTGCTATGGATTCGAGTATTGAAGATATTTCCGAAAGTAAATCTCCAAGTTCTGTAGTTATATCTCCGAGTTCAGTATTGATTTCTGTTATTTGATCATTAATATTATCTATATCATTATTAATATCACCAAGTTCAGTATTTATTTCATCAATATCTTCCTTGACTTGTTCTACTTCATTTTCGAGTTCAGTGAGGGCATCTGACGGAACAGGACGATCACTAATATCACCACGCCATATTTTATCATGAGGAAGATTGGCCATATTGTCTAAAGGAAGTATTTTAATTTCAACAGGACGATTGGAGCCAAAGTTCAAAGGATTAGATGAGTCTGTTCCTATCCACAAATAACCTTCTGATAAGTCAGCCATGTTTGTTATATGAAGGGTCTTAACAATTTCAGGCTCACCAAGATACAATGGGTTAGGGCTTCCCCTATATAAGTTATACGCTCCTAATAGTTTTGTGGGATCAATGCTTAACATTGACGGAAGATTTTCTAAAAATATTCTTGGGTATGGCTCAGGGACATCATCAGAATTACCAATCCAAATGTTTTTCTCAGGGAGAATAGGCGGAACATAATCAACCCAAGGAATTGCAATAGAAACAATGCCTTCATCGTGTTTCAATATGCCTGGTATCAGCTCATTCAGAGCTTGAGAGCTATCAAAATTAGGAGATGCGGCTTGTAATATAAAGCGAGTCTTGGACAATCTATTACGCAGATCAATAATCTCTAAACGTAAGTCTAGAATAATAGGACTGGGGATAGGACGATCATTGCGATTTCCAATCCAAACATAATTCTGAGTTAAATCAGGAAATGCAGAAATCTTAATGCGCCCTGTAACTGGCGACATAAAGAAATCTGTGAATCCTGGCATATACTTCATGGCTATAACGTCAAATGAGCTAGAAAATCCGATATCTTAACCAGATCATTGTTAAATGTAGTCGTTGCAAGGTTTTTCATGTAAGCAATAAATTCAGGTGTTGTGTTGTCTAATTCGGTATCAAGGTCAGGGTCTAGTTGAGCGTTAGCCCTGTAGGTGTATATATTCTGTAGAGTGTATTGATCAAGATTCTCTAAAAGCACAGCATCTGTTTCTTGAGGACCTGTAATAAGAACAGATAAAAGCCTGAACACATATGCCATATTGCTTTCGTCAGGAGGGGGAGGGGTTTCAGAAGGTTGATCAAACCCTATGTCCCCAAGACCAGAACCAATGGTTAATATACATGTGCGATTAGCATTAGGCTTAACAACGTTGCCAAGCATATATCCCAACAGCGCAGGGTTGTTTTTTATACAAGCACCATCACGAAAGTTTATACCCGCCCAGTTTGCAGGAGGAAAATACAATGGAGCAGAAGAAGTGGCTAGACCAACATTCTTCATTAATTCATTCGCCCCTGAAGACTGAGGAAAAGTTCTATTAGAGAAAAGAACAGGAGTATCAGTATTGTCATTGTATGAGGTGATAAGTGAGTTTACGTTAAGGTTTTGCATGTTCAGATTGCCAAACAATCCATCAAGTTCACTTATAAAATTTGTATTAGGATAAAATGAGCCACCAAGTATCATCGTAGCTAGCTTATCTAAATAAGTTGCTCTAACACCTGGAACAACTGAGGAGGTAGAAAATATCCATGGACCTGCGCTTTCAAGGAATGCCATAAGGTCAGCCGGGGATAAACCACCTCCGTAACCTAGAACTTGCAATCCACCTGCGCTTGTTCCACAAACAACATCAAAGTATTTCCATATTTCATTTGGGTTGATTCCCCACAAATTAACAAACTCTTGCATCCACTGAACACTAAACGTCCCACGCATGCCACCACCGTCAATAGACAGGATACGGAGTGTATTAGGATCAGACATCAACATTACCTAATTGTGTAGGGTTAATTGAATCTACACTTTGTGGGGGAGCCCCTGAAGAAACACCCTTCATAGCTAACTGTTGTTCATTCTGCTGTTGTTGAATTTGTTGAGCAGCTTCAGCTATTTTGTCGACATTGCGTGCGCCGATATATTCTTTAAGAAGAGGTTTGTTTTGCAGAAGGATCGGAGCAATTGGATTCTGTAATAACTCTTTAAGAATTTCCTGACGCTCTTGAGTAGACGAGTCGAAGTCAGGAACAATTTCCACATACACATCCGCTGGAATAGTACGAACATCATTTAGTATTTTTCCGTCACTTTCACGAACCATATTCATGATGAAGTCATCTTTTTCATCATCATCCAAGACAATATTGACAAGAACATTTTCGAGTCCACATCCTTGCATTAGATCAAGAAGAAGCTTACCTTCACGCTCTTTAACGTATGTAAAAGCATCAAATCCAAACGCTAAGTTCTTTGAAGAGGCAATTTGCCTTCTTTTAATAGCGACACCACTTTGCGCATTGGTGGTATCTCCCATGGAGTCACTATACATTCCAGATACTTGTTGCAATTCGTAATCAAGACGCTCAGAAGCTTTAATCATGGCTTCTGAAATATCAATATTAGGCGTAATTTCAACAGGACCTTGACCCGTAGTGAACAAGATTCCAGAAGGGTCTTGAACCTGTTCCATTATTTCTTCTGCGCTCATACCCTGAATAGCATTTACATCAATACGAGCTCTTGCAGAATTGAGAGACATAACTTGCTTAAGCTTTGTGAAGTTAAGTAGCCTTTGTAGGTCTTTAAAATCTTCCATCCAGCCGACAGGAACACCATCACATGTTCTTCTTAACCAAACCGCAGGCGTTAAAGGGAAGTCTTGTCTAGGTAAGCTTGGAGTGAGAGGACCATACTCAAACAGAATATCATTGCAGAATACTGTACGCATGATCCGCGTACCTTTCTCTTCAATAATTTCAGATTTCTTTTCAGCTATCTTCTCGGCATATTCTTCATCATATGTTTCAAAATAATATCCATGTTTATCAAGACCATGATAATAGTCACATGCTTGTTTTTTGAAACATTCGTTAATTTGAAGAGTTGTTCCGTTGCTTCCTACATTACTCATATTAATGAAAGGAGTGTTGCGGTTAAAATATTCAGAAGTGAAGTTCCCCGCATTATCAAAATCATTCTTAGATATGTTATCTATTTGTTTTTCAAATTTAGACCAAGCAGCTTTAGCATCGTTTGGAGACATCCAGTGCATATAGATTAAACCACGCTGATTCTCTAACTGAGGGCTGAAGTCGTCAGCATCGTATATGACATTCAGAGGGTTAATGTAATCATAGAAGAATTGATTGTTTTGATAAACGGTTCTCGACCACCCAAGACCACATGTAAGCAAATCTCGGCATCTCAAAGATCCTTTGAATGAATAATTCTGATTCTTTTGAATAGCAAAACCAAAATGAGTCAATGCTTTAGTTAGTTGCTCGGCTTCTTCTCTGTTAGATTGGGGCGAAAACGCTATGTTACCTCGTGTGTTAATTTCCATACCTGAAGCCTGATTGACCATGCTTCGTACTTTGTTGACGACAATAGTATCCTGCTTGCGTATTCTAAGCCTCTTCATAACTTCAGGACTATATTGTCCAATACCGTCATAGAAGTTGAAGCTTTCAATAGCAGCAGTACGCCATTTCTGATACAAGGGATTGCCACCCATAGTAGACAACTGTATCTTGGCGTCTGATAATGCTTTTTCTCTAGATTCTGATAATTTCATTTGTTACCTCATCATCCAATTACCTTGACCCATAGAGTGGCTTTGGATAGGTATTTGGTATTTTTTAAGTATTGAAGATTTTACTTGAGCGATAGGAAGAGCTGACATTACGAGATAGCGTAATGCATCCATTATATGGTCTTCATCTTTGACCACCTTGCCATTGTCATCACGAATATATTGTCTTAATTCAGCCAATGTTTTTCTTAAAGGACTGAATATCTTTATTCTGTCAGTTTCCATACGTTGTAAAACGTTATAAATACCTTCAGTAACTTTCTTGTCAGCTCTTACCCAATTCGTAATGCCTTCATTGCGATATAGATCAACAACGTTTTCCCCAGTAATCGCACTAGCACTTTCTCCAGCATAGTCATAAGCACCAGGCATCCAATCTGCACCTAGTTTAAGGATATGCGCCGCATGGTGATGCGGCGTTAAGTGACCAGCCTTATATTCTGCATAAAGGTAAAGAACATCATTTTCTTTGTCATGCGCGCCGAAAATAGCCGCAGTGTTGTGCCAGCCAAAGTCCATGCCATAGCATCGCGGCCAATAATCAGGGATTTCAAATGGATCACAAACGAGTCTTCGTTCGTTAATTGGATATATTAGACCTGACCCTAGAGAAGGGATACCAGTCGTTCTAGCTTCTCTGACAACAGGGTCATATGAAGAGTATAGTCTTTTCTTTTCTTTTTCACTTAAATGAGGAGCTTCATCATGATTAGCGGTTATATAAACTCGCTCATTAATGACTTCACCAGCACGTACACGAACTGTGTCAATCTCATGACCGTTATCGTCGAATACTGCTCTGTCCATATACTTTAACATCAGACTAGTCATGCCATGGAGAGGCGTCATACTAAGCATAATCATGCCGTAATGATCAGGAGTTACAGAAGCCGTACGCGTTATGCACTCATCATATATTTTACTGTTTGTTGGTTCTTCGTCGAGATGTATAAGGTCTACGTTTTCGGCTTGCCAAGCTTCATGGCCTTGTTTATATGTCTTGATTCTAAGACGTGAAATTCCACCAGAAACATGCTGTATGTAATATAAGTTCTGAGCTAAATCTTGTTTAACTATAAGACTTGAATGAATAGCCCCAGGCTTACCTAAATTACCTATATAATATTCTTTTAGCTGAGCCATTTCTCTTTCAGCTACGCCACCTGCCCACATGTTAATAGGATTAGCGTAACGATGCCCATTCCACCAATCGGGATAAATTCCCGTTAAGTGCATTGCTCCTTCTCTTGAAACCGAAAAGCTTTTGCCCACTCGGTTAGCCGCACGAAACATTCGTTCACGAGCTACTGGACCTGTTGCATGGAACTCAAGTTGTTTAGGTGAGGGTGCGTAGTATTTAAAGTTAATATGATCATCAATTGCTTGACGCTCGATCGCTTCATTATAGCAATACAGTAAGTCTTCAGGAGAAAGATTCTGGAATTCTTCAATCATAATTGATTGTTAACACTGATTCAAGCTTAATGGAATAACAATATTACTAAGTGCAAGGTATTTTTGTAATATTATTACCTTGTCATGATTACGCAGTCATACATTTGGCAAATTGTCAATAGGTTAAGTGACCAGACCTCAACACATTTATTAATATTTTTGGGTAGACCTTAATGATTTAGACATAAAAAAAGAGCCTCCGTTTTAAGGAGACTCTTTAAATTAACAAAAGGATTAATGCTAACAGATATTGTTTACTGACTTATAGCATACCGATGTGAGAATGGAAGCTATAACCTGCCTTTGATGTTGCCGTAGCATACTAAGCTCGATCGCTGCCAGTATTTACTTTGTAGCATCCTCTTGTTGTTTCTGCAACATTAATTCTTCATTTAAAATGTCTTTATGAGCTTCCTCAACTATACGACAGTAATCAATGAATTCTCCCCTAAGTGATTTGGAGCTAAGAAACATCGAATATAGAAAAATTAACGAGTCGTCGCCTCTTTTTTCTATATCTATAAGAGCTTTAGCTACGTTTATAGGACCTACTTTCCAATTCTTTCTATCTTCTTTATCTTCCATTGCGTTTCCCTTTCGTTGTTAATATCTTGGCAATCGTTTAAGAATTTCTATTAAGCACCGAGTGTCATTAATATTAAGTTTATGTTTTTCTAATCTAACGATAAGATTATCTATATCATGTGATTCATACATAACTATGTCAAAATCCTTCTTACCCCACTGCTGCCAGCCGTATATGTTAAACCCTATAAACACTACATATAACGCAGCTTGCGCATATATACCACGTGTAAAGTCTACACCAAGCCAAAGCATGTTACACAAACCCCATACGAGGAAGCCATACTTGTTTTGCTTACTGTTTAAATAAGTCCCAGCTATTGTGGAAGCTGTAAGAGCCCATGTGAATATTGTGAAGCTATCCATTGTTAACCTTTCACGCATAATATTTGTTTAAGTTCATATACAATTTCCACAAGGTCTTCTTGAGACTTCATGACATCTTCAATGTTCTTGTAAGCCTTTGGAGTTTCATCAATAACATCAACATCTTTACGACATTCAACACCTTTTGTGTCTTGAATGTGCTCCTCAAGAGAAATCACCTTTTTAGCTTGAGTTCTCGACATTACACGACCTGCACCATGGGAACAAGAATTAAATGACTCAGTATTGCCTAGGCCGCGCACAATAAACGACCTTGCGCCCATAGACCCAGGGATAATACCCAATTTACCCTTAGAAGCATTAACAGCACCTTTACGAGTTAACCAAACATTTTCACCGAAATGGTTCTCCCGCGTTGTATAGTTGTGATGGCAATTGATTGCCTCTTCTTTATATTCAACATTTCTATCAAAAAACTTCGAAAGTATTCCCCAAACAGATATAAACATAGCATTTCTGTTGAGTAAAGCATACGATTGAGCAAATTCCATAGCCTCTATGTAATCATCGAAAAGTTCTGTGTGCTCGACAAGATAACTTAAATCTTTATCGGGAAGGTAACTATCTATATGATACTTTTCCATTTCTTCTTTAGCTTTAGATATGAAATATGTTCCAATCCTGTTCCCAACTCCACGAGACCCTGAGTGAAGCATAATCCATAAAGCATCTTCTTTGTCTAAACACAGTTCTATAAAATGGTTACCAGAACCAAGAGTTCCTAATTGGTATGCAGGGCTCATATTTACTGCAATTTTTGGATGACTTGCAATTATCTTATCATATGATTTTGAGCAGTGCTGGTCATAATAAAGCCTACTAATATAAGGTAGATTGCTTTCCTGAAATCTATTCATCCCAACAGGTATTGCAGCCTCAATAAGAGAACGTAAACCAGCTAGATCATCAGGAAGGTCTTTTGAAGTCAAAGATGTTTTTGCTGCCATCATACCACAACCAATATCAACACCTACAGCAGCTGGGATAATAGCCCCTTTTGTAGGGATTACAGACCCAACAGTTGCACCAATCCCATAATGAACATCTGGCATAATGGCAATGTGTTTATGGATAAACGGCATTTGAGAGATATTCATAATTTGTTGCAATGCCTGTTCTTCAACAGGAACGTAATCAGTCCACATTTTAATAGGTTTTTTTGAATGAATATATTTCACAGATCAATCCTAACTTAATATTTGGTTGGTTGGGTGGGTGGAGGTTTGGCATTCCTCATTTCCCACATAGTGGGAGTTTACTTTGTCAACGTCACCATGGCCGTTTAACTTACACCCAACCCACATAAATTATGTCATGCAATATATTGCACTGTCAACAGATTATTTATCCTAAGAACTACCCTTAAGAATAACTTTAACCTTGTCTATATTAGCTTTATGAACTTTCATTATATCCATAATTTCTGCGAAAGTATTATTAATATAACTAGTTAATTCAACTATATCCTTCATAGGCAAAGCCTCTAAAACAGATTGTTCTATTTCGTATGGGTTTTGTTTGTATTTATCTAAATCAAGCATATTTAGAATCCTTTCTCCCAAGGTGTTTGATTAATTTAACAGCAGAAGTTTCATCAAAGAACGCTGTTGGGTTATGTTTAATAATGATCATCAATGCTGCTATTAAACTAATAAACGAAACCTCTGGATCAAGCCCATCTAATAATGATACTATGTCTGATGTTATCTCTTTAATTTCTTCACCCTTTTCAGGAGAATATAGCGTATGTTCGTCAAGCATTATCTTTTTCCTTCTAACTCTTTAATAACTTCATCTAGCGACTCTATCACCTTAACCAAACCTGAACAATTATAAATCTCCATATCCATCTTAATCCGTTTCTTATGATCTTTTAAATGGTTGGTGAGATAATATGTTTGGTCTTTAGTCATTTCTCATTACCACCTGATAAAACAATTAATATCGCGCAATCCGTAGTTAGCTTATTAACGCTTATCAGGCTATTGCACTCTTCATACCTAATGTCATATTTAAAAATATTCATCGTATTAATTATAACATGACAGTCATCTGGAAAGTCTTTCAACGCTTCTATTAGCTCTGCTTTAGTCATTCTGTGATAACCTCTACTTCGTGCATATAATGTTCCTCATTGTCTTGATAATCTCTACTTTTCTTCTCACGTCCATGAAGATCTTTCAACGCTGTTTTTGCTTTAGTGTAAAGGAGGCACATATATTCACCACCATCACCTAAATCAGTGTAAACTTTATATATTTTCTTAGGTTTAGTCATTTCTCATTTTCCATAAGTTTATGAGTTTCTATTTTTTAGGATACAATTTCTTAGGATACAACTTCTTAATCTCTTCTTCTGAAAGCCATACCACAGGACAATAATTAGGAGTTTTAGAGTGTTCAACAGGAGGCTCGATATACTCATAGATTAAGGGATGCGGATTATCTTCACTCATTGCAATCCTCCATATCTTCTATATTGCGGACAAAGAAAGCCGCTTCTTCATCATTATCGAGGCGTTTATGGTATTCTTTATACGCATTATCTCGCAGAAGGTAAAATCTTCTGTCTGTATAATATTGGCAGTAACCATAATGATCGTGTTCCTTAGTGCTAACTTCATATATGACCATTGCAATCATCGACATAGATTCTACTGTAATTTTTTCTTCAGGACGAGCAGGATAACCACCATTTAGGGCGTATTCCCTTAACTTTTTAATATCGCTGTCAATCATCTAAAATATCCTCTCTTCTTCAACTCAGACTTAATCTCTTTAACTCTCATGATTATCTTAGTATTTTCAGGACTCTTTGTCTCATGAATTTTGTCTCTGGATATTTGCTTTTGCAAAGAAACATATTCATCATTAAGTTTAATAGTATCATCACCAAACATCACAACAAGAGCTTCTTTTGCGCTCGTATGTATATGAGCAAGCTCTTGTTGTGTTAATGGCTCAACAGCAGCATCAAAATGATCAAATGGAACTTCTGGCTCACCTAGCCTGATAATTTTAATCTCCATATATCCAAATTCCTCCATTATTTACCCATATAAAAATAACGTGGGTAAATTTTGCTATTTTTTACCTATGTTAGACTTGTTACGCTTTGCTTTGCGAGTTCTTTTCTGAACTGCTTTAGCTATTAAGCTTCTGTCTATTTCATTTTCTGGAAGTTTTTTTATATTCCCAAACCCATCTGTGTAAACGCCATTAGCTATATCTTTAATTGATACAATGTTCATTGTTTATCCTTATCTATTAATAACACATCTAAATCTGACGAGTAATCTATGGGCTCGCCGACACCTCTTTTAATTGCTTCCACAGAAAGCCTAATGCCATGAGCCATGCCATGAGCCATGCCACGAGCCATGTAAATGTCACCATGTAGAGACAATATATCTTCCCTTATCCCTTCAAGGACACTAACCAAAGAAAGTTTATATTGTTCGAAATCATCCATTCAACTTATCCCTTACTTTCAACACAATTCCCTGCACAACTTCCTTATCTAAATTGCAATTACAATTAAAATAAGACCTATTAACAAGCGTTTGCATAATAGCTAACTCAGCTTTTGTTAAATCAATAGATAATGTTTCAGTTGATTCTTTATCTACTTCAATCTTCTTACCATGTTTGTTTACATAAACAATAGGAGCTGTAGGTTTATTCTGGTGCATTTGCATCTTCCATAGCTTGCCTGATAATGGCGTTAACTTCTTTGTCTCTCATATCTCGCCTAACAGTGGAGTTAACTTCATTCATAACTCTGCTGACAATGGCGTTAACTTCTTTGTGAGCTTTATACAAAATGTCATTAATATCGATAACAATAATTTCATTTGTTACCCATTGATAAATACTCGGAACTGCGACTTGATAAGTCTCTTCATTTAATTTAAAGAAAAATAATAAAGAAAATTCAACGACAGACCCCTTAAAAGATATTTCCCTTACAGTCCACATATGTGCCTTTTCAAGCGTAAACATTAAAGGATACTTTCTTTTAGCAAGATTGTTAATCTCTGATCCCAAACCATTCCAATCAAATGAATCCAGATCTTTAAAATTAATTTTCACAATATTATTTTGGTACATATTTTCCACGTGCTATTTTGTTAACTTCATCTGAAAAGTATTTGGCTATTTCTGGAAGATTGATTTCAATTAATCCATTATCCGATTTAAATCGAAGCTCTAAACGCATTCCATCAAAACGGAAAAAAACCACAATAGTTCTTTCTTCAAGTTCCATTAAACTTTCATAAATTAAACCCTCAAAACCTATAGAATGGTCTTTTATCATCAAAAGAGCAGGATCAATCCTTAATATTTCTTGAATCAAAAGACGATTTAAGTCATCGAAAAGACACAAAGGAAGTTCTTTAAAATTGAAAACACAGTTGCCGTTACGGTCTATCCTAAGCCTTTCTTTGCGGTCTTCATCAAACTTTTCATATAATTCCTTTAACTTATCAACCTGTTGCACCTTACGCTCTTGAGCCACGGCACGCTCAACACGTCGGTCAATGTATTTGAATATGTGCTTTAATGTAGTTTCAGACTTTACTTTCACATCACGATTAATATCTTCTAATTTAACGGCAATATTCTTATCAAGAAGACCGCAATTATTTAAATCCCATATAACTTCCCTAGAAGTACGAACCTGCTCACGCTCATAAAAAAGTCTCTGCACAAGCTTTCTAAACTTCTCATCATTCTCAATACTATCGCTCATTTAATCCTCACATATAATTTGTTTATCTGCTTGTAGTGTAATATATTGTACCTAAGATGTAAAGTTATTTCGTGATTTTTTTAATGCTTTAGAGATAATATGTTTGTGATGTAAAAATGATGCTTCGCCTAAATGTAAATACAATTGCTTATCTGCATAGCTAAGCTTCCAGTACCAATGATAATGAGGCTTTTCAAAAATATGAATGTCTGAATTCCAATCAGCCTTCCACACAGTAACTTTATCAGGGTGACAGTAGTCCATAACGCGTATTACATCATCCGTTAACTCTTCACTCATCCGATATCCTTATCATTTTTATAATAAACCAAGCTAATGAACCTGCAACTAATACGACAGGTATGATTATGCTGCTAGAGATCATGACTTGTCAAAACCCTTTAGCAAATAAGGAACCTACAACACAAAAAAGGAAACCAACTAATACTAAACCGAATCCAACTTGACCAGTAGAACCAACTAATTCCCATATAAGGAAAAGTAACCCAGCAACGAGAAAAGCGATCCCACCTAAAACGCAGATTAAAGATACAATTGCAAAAAATGTCCTCATCACCCTATCCCCAACCTTTCTCTAATCTCATCTGCTGACTCATTCATAATAGCTCTCTGCCATTCTCTC
>Ga0222649_1000235_pt1 | contig 20246 bp, 55 predicted proteins | sample AntAcemetagen337_FD_179865 | JGI IMG/M metagenome (GOLD analysis project Ga0222649, IMG submission 179865) | Saline water microbial communities from Ace Lake, Antarctica - #337 | ecosystem: Environmental > Aquatic > Non-marine Saline and Alkaline > Saline | place: Antarctica: Ace Lake... | reverse complement strand
GCATAGGCGGCATAGGCGGCGGCACGGGCGGCATGGGCGGCATAGGCGGCATGGGCGGCATAGGCGGCATCGGCGGCATCGGCGGCAATCCATTTTTGCCCGCTAGCCAGCAAATTTATTCCTGCAATAACTGGATCGATAACCGCCTGAATTGCATTAGGCTGTGGCAGGATTTCGCGCAACATTGCAGATAGAAACTGCCACTGAACGCGGCTCAAGTCTCGCCCGTCGTGCCCAACTGCGGCAGCAAACTCAAGGGCAAATTCAGTTTTGGCTTTGGTTGTATTAATGTTTTCAAAAATACTTTCGGCAATTTTAATCAACGCAACAGGAATACCATACATGTCCTCGATTTTTTGGGGGTCGTTGCTTTGAACGTGGCAACCGATAAAACAAGCTTGGCCTGTAGCTTTTTTGAAATATGTTCCGCCAATATAAAGGTCTGCTGCTGCGTGATCAGAGCTACGCTTTTGAAAAGCTTCAATGTTGTGGGTAAGCATGTTATTATTCTCCATTGTGTTGATGGGCCTCTTATTTAAGATATATATTATATTACCTATCTTGTCAAATATAAAATTCGTTTACTTGACAAGATAGGTTCATTTCATGGTTTTGTACAAATGTGCTAATGCAGCACGGGCGACACAGCGCGCTTGGCCTAACATGTGTCTGGCGTATTCTAAATCTGGCACATCCGCCATTGCATTTGACGGATTACTATCGTGGATATGTGACAAAATATTTAGCGCATCCCGCATCACCTCATTTTGCTTTTTTTGTAACATCTGACCTATCCTCCAGCACGGGTTCGACCACGCGGCGGAAGGCTATGATCTGCGACCAATCCCAATGCCCAGCGTTAGTTATGCTCTGAACCTTTGCCCTTACTCGCGTCTCATCAAAATGCTGCACCTGCACCCGCCCCGTTGGCTGCTCTCCCTTACCGTTCCAGATTTCCCAATCCCCGAATTGCTCTTCAACCCCAAGCCAACCTTTGGCGCGGGCCATGACTTTGTAATGGTCTTCCCCCGAAATTTCATAACCAGCATTGCTGTACCATCTGCCGTCATAAACGTTTACGATTAGGTGATTGTGCCAACTTTTGCCGCGCACCACATCACCCACCTGCACGTTATGCCCTGCTAGTGTGTTTGGCTTGCTATCGTTATTCTGCATCACATGATACCCCATATTTTTGCGCCGTAAAAGATTGTTGTGTTTCTTTCATTATAAATTCGTCCATTTAAAGGTTAATTGACACTAGAGACAAAATATAGTTTCATATATTTGCCACATTTTGGGCAGCGATTAGTGAATTTTTATCAAGTAGAAGTTGGCGATTCATTATATTCCAGCTTGCCCATCTTAGCAAGCTGCAAAAAAATGTGTCCTTGATCTAAAGGATACCAACCAGAAAACAAGTTTGGGTCTACACTCACACATACTTTCAGCAAGCCCCGCTTTGCATATGAAAGAATTTGGATACCTGATGACCCAGCAAAATGTGGTGATTCATCATGGTTCATACAATAATCGTTTAATGCATGGTTTACTAATTCTTTTTTATTCTGGTCCCAATAAGATTTATGCACGATTTATTCCTTTTTGCTACATGTATTTTGTAGCATATCTACTATGGGATGTCAATAATTAAGTTTCTACAAAATAGTCAATATTGTTACAATGTAAAAACCTAAAATTAAATATCGCCCTTTAGCAACCTACCAACTTCTTGTAATAATAGGCAGTAGTAGACACAGGCCCCAACAAGAAAATCTACCCAAAAATAAAACGCCAATGAATTCAAACACCATGAAACTCCTATACTATGTTACTTTTCAAAAATTGCTTTGCTGATAATATTGTCACCTGTATGGTTATCTGCTATATCCGCGCATCTTTTTCGTTCGATTAGTACAGCAGCTTCTATCATATTATCCATAGAGTTAATGGCACTATTCGGAGTCAATTTTTTTATATCTTTTTTGATTCCATTCGCAATCATATGTCTCACGTCATCAGTACCGTAATATGATAACCTCAGTGCATTTTCGCTAATTAAACATATGTTTGCTGCCGCTTCATAAGCCCCAGCAATTTGTGCATTGTGTAAATCATAACGCAAAAACATTGATACGCTGTCTGGCATTTTTTCACGATAATACCAACCATTTATACCTGGGTCTGCATATACTAAATCTAAAACCTCTTTGCCAGATTTATAATGTTTAGGGGTGCATTTTCATATCTACTATTATTCAAATTAATTTTCCAATCTTACATCTGCATTACCAGAAATGAATTTATCAAAATCTAAAATTGCAAAATCACGAACCACATCTTTGTTTACGTCTTTTGCTTTCATAAACCATTGCGGTGTTTTATGATATTCTGTAGTGCCATACCAAACACTCATAGGTAAAAGTTTACGTTGTGAGGTCTCACTTCTCCAATTAGTGTACACTACAATTAGTGGTTCTTTGTTGATTTGGAGGTTCAAAGTATCTTGCTCTAAATTTAGCGCATCTAGTTTATTTCGCAATAGACCTGATGCATATTCAACCGCAGATTTCTTATCAAAGAAATACCAATTTCCACTTCTTTCAAAAATGCCTTTTTCGTATTCGGTAGAAGAAAACCCAGACCTACCACTACTATAATAAGCGGTGTTTTTGTTACTGTAAATGATAAAACTTTCTTTTTTCACTATTTCTTGTTCGACTAACATAGAGTAATTATTTACAGTCCAAAAATTTGTTCCTATTTGGCATCGTTTGCCATCTATATTGATATTTTCTGTTATTTCTTTGACTTCTACATCCTTGATAGTATAAGAATCAAGCGCGTCTTTTGATAATTCTTTGTCTATTAAATATGATCTCAAAGAATTTCTAAGTGAAAGATTCCAAATACTCCGAAAACGGTAAACATACAGTGTATATTTTGAATACTTGTACCGCTTATAATCCAAAGAAAGTTCTCTTATTTTTCCCATAAAGGAATATTCAATGGCATTAGATTTGTTTACTATAGGAAAATAATTACTTCCTGCTTCATAGTCTTGAACTATACCAATTTCTTCTTTTACCACACCAGCATATGCAAAATAATGCCTTTCATGGATTTCGGATTTGTTTATTGTAAACACTTTTAATCACTTTCATCATTTATACACTCATTGTTAATACTTTTTACTTCTATGTAATAACCAGTGACAGGACAAGATCTACACACACTATAAAATTTTATGCACGATTTTCTGCCATACTCAGGATTTTCTACACGTTCATATCTACTACCAGTCCACTCATCCCAATAGTGAAATCTACTTTTAAAAATCTTTATGGCATTCAAATCTTTTGAGCTCAACATGGGAACGCATTTAGGAACAAGATTCGCGGCATACCAATTTTTGTATTTTTGTGCTTTTATGTAGCTTGATTCCATAGTTTCAGTAGGTCCGTACTTTTTAAGCCTGTACGCATCTCCTTCTGCAATGAGATTAAAAAGCCTTTTAATTAATTTAAAAATCATTCATTATTGTTTTCTTTTGATTTGGCAAAAACAATATAAGATAATATAATGTGCATTTTATGGGTTGCCGCGATGATTGTTTTGATCATCGCGGCCTCAGCGGCTTCAAGTGCGTCGGCATCGTTCCAGTGAAGGATTTCCCCGCCCAGAAAACCACCCCATGCAAGGGTTTCTTCGCTGGGCAGGTTGACATGGCGTCGGGCACTTGCTCGGTCAACAATCGCATTTGCGTGACTCAAGCAAAGTTCGCGGTAGTATGCAATTCCCCCAGATTTGAAGTTTGCTTTGACATAATCGTGAGTCATCTTAACTGATGCACTTTTAGGACCAGCTGCCTCAAGATGGATTGGCTCAAGCTTTGCCTGCAAACTTATCAAGATGGCCTTGGATTTGATTGCCATAAGTTCTTTGTAAATACTTGTCATGACGGCATCTCCGGTTGCATTTCTTTTGTTTCATCTATGACATATATATACAACGAAGCGATCTTAGTGTCAACTACTAAGATCGCTCTGAATTAGTTTGTGTTATTTGATTGCTTCATTATAGGCTGCGAGCAATGCAGGGTCGCCATGATCCATGGTTTCAATAAGGGCTTGAGCGGCAATTAAGGCTTCCCATAGGTGGTGCACAGTGCTTGTTTGGCCCGATGTGCTACCCACCCGCTCAATCAGGTTTAACGTAGGGGCTGGCATGGCGCGATAGCATGATCCACGCATCCATGACGGGTTTTGAAGGATGATCCAATTGCCATCGGAACACAAGAACTCCACTCCATGTTCCCAAGCCTTCAGCGCGGCCACGGTTTCGGGGTGCAATACTATAAATGGCTTGCAAAGCTGCGTCAGGTCCATTTCATCAGATGGGCGCGTGGATAGCGGCGGGACTTCAGTGCCAGGGCGAATACGGTAGGCTTGACACTGCCGCGCCGCCGATGGGGTGTTGGTTTTCATCCACCCATTAAAACCAATCCATTCAATTATAGCGCCGCAAGACTCGTGCCTGATAATTTCATCCTGCATAGCTTCGCTCATTTCATTCCAGCGGACTTTGTTTTCATTGTGAATATCAATCATATTAGTTTTCTCCAAATCCATGTGATACGTTTTCAACGCAACTGTCTAGTTCTTGTTGGCATGTAGAACATCTATGGTATGTATCTACATGTACATTCCCCGCAATAATTATTTTATTGCAGTAATTACAGAGCAATGCGCCTCGACCACTGTTGAACTTGACAATTGCATTTTTATAACCTTGCATAGTTATTTTTCTATCCTGTTATGTACGAATAGGCGGGTGTGAATATGCACTCTCAGGTAGACGGGCTAAGAAAGCTTGAGCACCAACTGCTGATGTGATATCTTTACCATTATCCCAAGGATTAGACAACGGAACACCGAGAAATACTGGACCATTGCGTGGGCAAATTGCTTCTAGAAAGCGACCTTTGCGCGAAAGCCCAGGAATTGTAATTTCAATCAATGCGCCAATATCAGTTTCTGGATCTCCTTCTAATACATTATAATTTAGGCTGTGCTTCAAGCGAGCGTAACCATACAAAGCAATTCCTGCTGCTCGTTTATCAACATCGGTACAGCTAAGGATTTCTGATGGGTCAATTGTATCACGCTCAATAACCCATTTAGCAGGAATTACAACCCCATTGAAAGAATATACTTTAGTTCCATCATTGTACTCAATTGCAGCAGTTTTCTCGTTATGTAGATCACCTGTCGCATTTAGGGTAAGACGAGTTGGCTTTTCACAGATGATCACTAAATCACCATACAACCATACCCATCCTGAGTGAAGGGCTAGAGCCCGAATACCAGCCGACAATTCTGAAAGGTTAAAATGTTCAGCAAAGAAGTCGTATAGCGAAAGCCAGCCAGCTTCGTGTTGTCCATAAAATCCAGGCCAAACTTTGGTGTATGTAAAGTCCGGGTTCTCTTTCTCTGCTTTTTCTACTTTGGCACGGATTGCTTTTGTCAAAGCATATGGTCCTAGTGCACTCAAGTTAGCAAAATCGGTTTCAGTAAAATCAATGAACTTACCAAAACCAATGAACTTCATTGCCTCTTTCGGGCCGCTCGGAAAGATAAAGAATTTTGGGTTGGGCAGATTGGCACATTTATATGAAAGATTTGAAGCTTTGATTGCCTCGACGTGGTCGATCTTTGAGGTATCTGTACCAATGGCAATCCACTTACTGCGGAATTTCGGCATCGAATCTACCTGTTCTTGAGTAAGTTTTTCAATTTTATCCATTTTTTTACCTTTCGGGTAAATTACATTATATAAGGTTTCGGCGGTCAATGGCATATAAAATGCCATCAACCTTAGTATATACCGATTCTAAGTAGATGTAAACAACGATTTCTACTTTCGACAGAATTTCTATCAGTCCTGTACTTCACGGATTTCATCCGCGAAGGGGTCAAATTCTACATCGGCGCGGATTGCATAAATGCCTTCTGCGAGCATCAAGTCTGCATGGCCTTCGGTTGCTGTCTGGTGTAGCGCAGTCGGTGCCTTTACAATTGCGTAAAGCGTCCGCATTGCAAGGGTTTGCGCGCCGATAGTCTGCATTTCGGTGTGCTCAATAACGTCAACGTTTCCACCAATCACGTGATGATGTCCTTTTTCGCTATGTGCAAGAATAAATGCACCGTTACGATCTTTCTTTGGGCGCGCAGAACCGATATTATCTGGCAATGCTGCAATTTTGTATACTCGTAGTTCGCCTTGTGCTCCAATATTTTCCAATTGAAATGCTCCTTTGTGTTAAGTTTGTGTAATGATATTTCGCTGTATTTTGGCCTATTTATGAGAGTACACGAATAGAAAATGTAGATATATTACTTTACCCTCATTAGTACATTACACTTATCCTAGTAAAATGTCAACCACTATTTTGCTATTGTGAATTTAAGCTCGGACCTCTACTTGGTTCCTCTACTTGGTTCCAGACTTGGCCCCTAACTTTGTTCTTTGTTAGTTGTTCAAAATATGCCATTGGATTTCTTTCCAGACTTGGCCCTCTACTTGGTTCTTGGCTTGAGCCCAGACTTGGTTCCAGACTTGGTTCCCGACTTGGCTCCTGACTTGGTCCCCGACTTGGTTCCTGACTTCGTTCCTGACTTGGTCCCTGACTTGGTCCCCGACTTGGTCCCCGACTTGGTACCTAGCTTGGTTCTTTGTTAGTTGTTCAAAATATGTCATTGGATTTCTTTCCCGACTTGGTTCCCGACTTGGCACCTAACTTTGTTCTTTGTTAGTTGTTCAAAATATGTCATTGGATTTCTTTCCAGACTTGGTCCATAACTTGGTCCCAGACTTGGTGCCTGACTTGGTCCATAACTTGGTCCCAGACTTGGTTCCCGACTTGGTTCCTGACTTGGTACCTAACTTGGTCCTTTGTTAGTTGTTCAAAATATGTCATTGTATTTCTTTCCAGACTTGGTCCATAACTTGGCTCCTGACTTGTTCCCAGACTTGGTCCCCGACTTCGTTCCTGACTTGGACCATAACTTGGTTCCAGACTTGGTCCATAACTTGGTTCCAGACTTGGTTCCAGACTTGGTCCATAACTTGGTTCCTAACTTGGTACCTAACTTGGTCCTTTGTTAGTTGTTCAAAATATGTCATTGGATTTCTTTCCTGACTTGGTCCATAACTTGGTACCTAACTTGGTCCCAGACTTGGTCCATAACTTGGTTCCCGACTTGGTTCCCGACTTGGTTCCCGACTTGGTTCCTGACTTGGTTCCCGACTTGGTTCCTGACTTGGTACCCGACTTGGTTCCTGACTTGGTACCCGACTTGGTCCTTTGTTAGTTGTTCAAAATATGTCATTGTATTTCTTTCCAGACTTGGTCCATAACTTGGCTCCTGACTTGGCTCCTGACTTGTTCCCCGACTTGGACCCTGACTTGGACCCAGACTTGGTCCCCGACTTCGTTCCTGACTTGGACCATAACTTGGTCCCAGACTTGGTTCCTGACTTGGTTCCTGACTTGGTCCCCGACTTGGTACCTAACTTGGCCCTTTGTTAGTTGTTCAAAATATGTCATTGGATTTCTTTCCATACTTGGTGCCTGACTTGGTCCCAGACTTCGTCCCAGACTTGGTGCCTGACTTGGTGCCTGACTTGGTGCCTGACTTGGTCCCCGACTTGGTCCCCGACTTGGTCCCTGACTTCGTCCCTGACTTGGTCCCAGACTTCGTCCCAGACTTGGCTCCTGACTTGGTCCATAACTTGGTACCAGACTTTGTTCTTTGTTAGTTGTTCAAAATATGTCATTGGATTTCTTTCCTGACTTGTTCCCCGACTTGGACCCTGACTTGGACCCAGACTTGGTTCCTGACTTCGTTCCTGACTTGGACCATAACTTGGTACCAGACTTGGTGCATAACTTCGTCCTTTGTTAGTTGTTCAAAATATGTCATTGTATTTCTTTCCTGACTTGGTCCCGATCTTCATCCATAATTTGTTTCAGAACTCCGTGCTTAACTCTAACATCAGGGATTACTTGCTCAGAGACTTGGTGTTTAACTGCGGTATCAACTTTTTCATATATTTCATCGTACATTTGGTTCCTAACACTTACATGAACTTGAAAATGTGTTAGCTTCTGAAAATATGATATCATCTTGTTCCTTTATTGATTTATTGATATATAATCAGCAAGGGTTTACTTACTTGGGATGATGTCTTGAAAGAACTTCGATGTGGTCAGGCCCTGCATAAGGTCCAGAGACAACGACCTGAATTGCAAACCCGAGGCCATATTCAATAATCCGATCAGTTGGCCAATAGTTTATATCTGCCCAAGCGAGCGCTTTTTCTTTAGATGGAAAATAGTATACACCTGATTTGATTTTCATGACTTCACTCCTTAGATTTATTATTTTCGATATTAATACAGTGACTTCCAAATAATATCAAGTCGCAAACCACCTACCATCAGCCCTAGCGAAAATGTAATATGTCTTAGTCCTAAAACCATCGGCACTTGTCAAGGCTCTACCTCCACCGCTGCCGTCCTTATTTTTTCGCATCGCCATAGTCCAATTGATAGTAGCACTGGGATAGTCGGCTTTAAACTTAGCCTCAAACATTTTTGCAACCGCCTTGAACTTTGTTGAATGTCTGGTCATCTCATTCTCTCCTAGTTTTCGCCATTTCTACATCACTATACATATAGCAATTGACGAGTAAAGTCAATATGCAATCGCCTTGATCTTTTATTAATTTAGCACAATATACAGTGAATAATCACACACAAGTTTGACTTTGCCCTGTATAGGAGTCAGAGACTTCACGTTTGGTTAGGTGGGTGTCATTTCATATATCCTGCGCCCATAATGCTCACCGACTTCGCGCCAGATTCCTTCCATGTTTACAGGAGGCTTGTTGTTGCTTGGCGCAGCATAATATCCGTCGAACAGAGTATAGATTGCAGGACTGTGATAGCGTGTCGGTTGATATCGGCACTCACTTACATCTGGCATATTCCAGCCAAAGTGAAAAGCAATAATTTCAGCAGCAGTTCTGCGCTTTTTTGAATGTATGCTCATCTCATTATCTCCTAGTTTTCGTTATTTCTATATCATTATACATATAGTAATTGACGAGTAAAGTCAATACTTAGTTTTGGGCATTGATGATAGACTTTGTTCTTGAATTAGTTATTTTCTATGTCAGATTCTGGAAATATGTTATTGGATTTACCTACAAACTTCGTTGAATATATTGTCACGAACCGTATGCCTGATAAAGTGCCACACTTGGTTTTCGACTGGGGTTTTAACTTGGTTCTTTGTTAGTTGTTCAAAATATGTCATTGGATTTCTTTCCCGACTTGGTCCCCGACTTGGTGCCTGACTTGATCCCATACTTGATCCTCGACTTGATCCCATACTTGCATATTTAATTGGCTATGCATTTTATAACCTATCCGGCCAGAAATTTCACGAAATTGATTCTGTGCTAATTTCTGGAAATATGTCATTGAGTTTCTCCCTCTACTTCGTCATAAACTTGGTCAAACACTTGATTCCATACTCGACCCTTTATTTTACCATAAACAAGTTTCCTAGATTGAATCCATACTTGATGTGGAACTTTGATATGTGTCTGATCTCTTACTTGGTTGTGTATGTATCTAATAACTTGATCTTTTATTTGATGCTGTGTCAATCGCTGAAAATATGTCATTGGGTTTCTTACCATATTTGTTCTCTAACTTTAGCCCTTACTCTGTCCTCTATTTGTACCCTGACTTTGCTGCCTACGTCGATCCATACTTTTGATCTAGCTTCATACTCAACTTGCTGGACAAATTGGTTCATAATTTGATATTTGGCTTGATTTTCGCCTTGGGCTGATATTTGATTCTTGGTCAGTCGCTGGAAGTATGTCATTAGATTCGACCCCTAACTTTATCCCTAACTTTATCCCTAACTTGAGCACAAACTTTATTACTGATTTTATCCCGCACTGAATTCTCTACTTTGCCACATACGTTATCACTTATTTGGTCACATATTTGATCATACATATGGTCCATAAACCTTTCCGCCAATTGTCTTTGTATCAGTTGCTCAAAATATGTCATTTAGTTTCTACCCATAATTGGTCATACACTTTATCGCATACGCTATAATATATTTGGCTACAGACTTGACCCCTAACTTGAGATGCCAATTGACCCCCAATTCGGGATAATACTTGAACCCTAACTTGGCCAATAAATTCCCCATGTGTTTGGATATGAGATTGTTTCTGTATCAGTTGCTCAAAATATGTCATTGAATTCTTTCCTGACTTGTCCGTATAATTTTTTCCTAATCTGCCAGACTCGTTTCTCAACTTCATAACGTACTTTACTATCAACACCGCTGACTGTATTATCAAGTCCTTTCCGTACATTATCCGTGACTTGATTCTCTACTTGTTTCTGTGTCAGTTGCTGGAAATATGTCATTGGATTTCTTTCTTTAGTTGATCTACAACTTGCCCCCACGCTTGATTTCGAAATTCATCATATGCTTCGTCATATGCTTGATCATATATTTGACACCCGACTTGGTTCACAACTTGCCCAACAACTTGTTCCACCACTTTGTCATATACTTGGTAATCCACGTTATTTCGTGAAAGTTTCTGGAAGTATGTCATTGGGGGTTGCCCGCTACTTTATCATAGAGTTGTTTCTCAACTTCGTCATATGCTTGATCATATATTTGACACCCGACTTGGTTCCATACTCGGTTTTCTACTTTGCTATAAACTTGTTTCCTAGCTTGACTCCATGCTCGATACTCAACGTTGTTAAGTGTCCGATCTCTTAATTGGTCGTGTGTGTCTCCAACCAGATAATCTACTCTATTATTCAGCAATTTCTCAAAATATGTCATTGGATTTCCTTTTGTGGTTGTCTATCTACTTGGTTCCACAATTGATTCAGGGCTCGTACCCATAATTGATCACACACCTGATTCCATACTTGATCCGCGACTTGATTGCATACTTGCCTTCTTAATTGGCTATACATTTTATAACCTGGCAAGGCAGAAATTTCACGAAATTGATCCTGTATCAATTGCTGAAAATATGTCATTGGATTACCTATCTACTTGGTTCTCAATTTGCGCGGTGATTTGGTTCCAGACTTGGAACTCAACTTGGTCTCTAATTTGATATCTAGCTTTGGTTAATACGTTGCCCAAAACTTCGACCTCAATCTGGGGTCTAATTTCGTAGTATACATTATTGCTTACTTGATCTTGTATGAGTTTCTGGAAATATGTCATTCAATTTCTTTACCAAATTTGTCTCTTAACACGGTTCCTTGCCTGGTCATATATTTGATTCCAGACATTATCCCATACTTGATACGCAACTTTATCACAGACTTGCATATTTAATTGTCTATATAGTTTATCATCTATTCTTGCCGACATCTCACGAACTTGATCCTGTGTCAGTTGCTGAAAATATGTCATTGGGGCTCTTCAATTGTTTGTTGCATTAGTTATAGTATCATCGCGGATCGTTGTCAACGGTTAACCTTTCAACCTCGTTCCAAATCAGTTGGATTGCAACATCGCTGATCAAGTTAACATCCTGTGCCACTACGTATAACATCCACTGTTCTGTAATATCAGTTGTCTTCACGCTATGAGGTCTGTCAGAGGGCGATTGATATTTCACAATCCACGAAGAGTCTCCGTCTTCGTCTTTTCGGATAGGAATCAGCGCATAGCCCAATACCTGCATTGCTCTGAGAATCTTCTCGGGTTCGCCGCCGATATCTCGCAAGTTACGTTGAATCCATTCCTGTGTGGATTGTTCTGGTGTCATTGTGTTGTGTCCCTATGTGTTGCATTAGTCATATAGAATAATAAAGGACTTGTGTAAACTTACCATTGTCCGTGTCCGTCAAAGATTCCTGAGAACGCTTGCGGATATTCGAACCGTTCTGGGTGGAGATTGCTCACGCCCCGTCCATTAAGATATGCCGCGTGTTGACCGTTGCGTTTTTCTTGCACCTTTGCCTTACAGCTTTTTGAGCAGAACTTGCCCCAGCCTCTTGCAACATCTGCATTTCTTGCTGCAAATACGTTTTTGCAGCACTTGCATGTAACTTTGGTCATTGCGGGCATCTAGTACTCCTTATCCCTATATTAGTTACTACGCCATCTCTACTTCTTTGGATTTTAGTGTCAGCACTTCAAGTTCAGAAATGAGTTCTTTCAAGGTTTCTACGACTGTCAAATTACTAACAAAAGATCCACCACCAGTATATTGCTGCTTGATAGTTCTTTCGATTTTACGAACAACAGATGAAATTTCTTTGTCAGCCGCCAATTTCGCAATTCGCTTTTGAAGCCCAAAAACATCAGTCACGAGAACAGGACCATAGTTGTCTTTGTAAGAATTACCACGGCGGTCAAATTTCTTTTGGCCATTTTCAGTAGCTACATAGATGTGGCCATGGCCATTGATTTTTTCAACGGTGCCAAACCCGTAATTAAAAATGTGGCCATTACTGCCATAACGAACAAAGCCAACAAGATTACCTACTTCTAAAACATTCATGTCATTCTATCCTTTTGATTACTTATTAGATATAGCACTTAGAAAAAGAGTTGTCAATATACAAATCAACAACTTTTTAAAATTTACTTACATATAGCGCAAATGCAATTTCTGGAAAGAAGGTCATCATGGCGCACCAAAAAATAGTAATTATCGGCATGTCAATCAAAGCATTTTTAGTTGGGAGCATATCAGGATTTTCTTTGGTTAATAACTATGTTGCAGCGCAAAAACTAATGACCATTTCATACAAATCTTCAAAAATATCATGTACCCGTTGAAGTCCTTCGTCATGTCCATCAGAGTATGCTTTATCATAGATGATTTGGAATTGTTTATCGTTAATTTTATGTTGTTTTTTCAATTCATCTTCAAACATGGTTTTTCTCGTCAAAACCATATCTTTGTAATCCCGAACATCTTCTGAATAAGAATCAAGATATTTTTCATATTCACCAACGGAGTTAGCAAATGCGACTGCTTCGATATGAGTTGGGTTTTGCCCAAGCTTAGGCTTAATTGGTTTTTTTGGTTTGATGATATTTTCACCCGAATAGAAGTCAAAATGATATTCCATATTATTTTCCTTTTGTTTCGTATATAATACAACAGATACAACAAAACGATCTTAATGTCAAGCACTAAGATCGCTTTTATGATTTTATTTAACTGCGAGTAACAATCGTGACAATGTTATGTACTACATCATCTGCTATGGTAGTATCATATCTTCTATCAATCCAAAAAAAGATTGATCTTTTGATAAAATAGTACATTGTTCTTCGAGGCCAATACGACTTGATATTGTTGGTGTTCTATCATCTAGTGCAGGCTTCACTAACAAAGTTTTGAAGCCTTTTTCACATAACATAAAGTTTTTAGTAAGAAGAGCAAGTGTCTTTCCAGAGTTCATAGATGAAAATACAAAAGTAAGTTTGCTCATTTAACCGATTATCATTTCATATGATACTTTTTCGGGCGAAATCTTAATATAATCAACTAAATTTTCATCAAGTATGGCTTCTATCTCACCATCTAATACTATAGCTTCATCCACAGATTGATATCTTCCAGCAATATCATAATCGTATGTTCTTTCAAGCAGTATGTTTATAGAAGGAGATATTATTTTGCTATGACAGTCTTTCACAAACTGGTGGTATGATTCAGGCAAATCAAGTGCAAATTTATTGGCGTATAATATGCCAAATAGTATGGGCGCATCTGTAATTACAAAATCTATCTTGCCCTTTAATCTGATTAAATTTCGATATTGTTTCATTGTTACATATGGCTGGATAGCTAAGGTTTCCATTCGGTTTTCCCAAACAAAGTCCTTTGCTACTTCCGTAACAAGTTCTACTTTAATTTCTTGCTTTTTCATATCAGCAAATAATGATGCAGCTGTTGTGGATTTTCCTATTCCTGGGCCACCAAAAATGTTTATATATGTTGTCATGGTTAGTCCTGTTATATATTGGGTTAAGCAGCTTTAATAAGAGCAAGCAGTGTATCTCTTTGGCGAATTCGTGAATCGGAATAAGCAGCACCAGCGGCCTCTTAATTAATATCCTCAATTATCCTTTCCCGTTCCGCCAGTACAGCCTTGTCAACATCGGCTTGGGTCAGGCAATCGTGGTATATCGACCGCGCGTATCGCTTTCCCTTTTCGGTCAGGTCAGCCTTGTATCCTGCATTTTTAGGTCTTTTTATTAAACCATGTTCCCGCAGAATGGCGACTTGCGTTGATCCACCCGTATATCCAACCGCGTATTTGCGAACACCATCATTGACCACCTCGCGCGGCGTCATGCTGCCAAAGTTAGCATATGCGTGGACTCTGATGATCTGCTCATCTGTTATGATTTGTTCATTCTGCGCCGCCTTTCGTTGTTCCAGCCGAGCCGAGGTGGGTTCGGCGGGGATTAGGGCGCGGATTGCTGAATTTTTTGCCGCCGCACCTTTGTTATAAAATGATTCATCATTAGTGCAGTATAGGCGTGATACGTCTAACACTTTTGCGCCCGCCGCATCGCGCACGCCTTGCGCATATCCATCAGCTCGGGCCTGCTCCAGAGCATCAAACGCAGCAATGAGTTGGGCGGATAGTGCGCGAAGAGTAAACGCGGACGATTGCCCATAGCCTATATAATGGTGCGTAGGCGCAGCCATGAGGTTATCAGCCAGCCGTTCCACCGCCTCTGGTGATGTGTCAGTCATGGCTTGGTCTCCAATGCTTTGCGGTCATTTTTTCCTTTCCTAAATTAGTATGCCAGCATTGTGAGTATTTACTGCAATGCTTGCTTTGCCGATTCGATGGCGTCCTCTGGGCTATCAATCCCGAAATCTTCAATCATAGCTTGTTCAATTCGCGCCCATACGCCTGTCGTGTGCAAGTCAAAGCACTCACAAAATGCGTAAAGCGCCTCGGCTTGTTCGTTTGTCAAAGTTTTCATGATATTGTTTCCTATGTTGCTTTGGTTTAAATAAGATAATAGGCCAATCAATTATCTTATTTAAACCGTACTATATATTACCTATCGTGTCAATATGTTTTTATCTATATGTTTGCTGTTTTTTACCATACCTGATGATGTACGTTTTCTTTTTTGCATACCATAGACCGACCATCGGCATAAATGTTATTGGGTCTGTATATGATTGGTTTTCTAGGATTTTTCCAGATTTAATGTCGTCAATAAGGGCTTCTGTTACCATATACAAAGGGCCATCTACAACAAAACCTTCAAGTGAATCTGTTCTGCGTGTTATTGCCATATATAAAGAGTCACCAAATAATCCGGTTGAGGCAAGCATGAAAGCTTTATGCTTGGAGGCAAACTCAAAACAATCTTTTGTAAATTTACTATGTGTATTTAACTGTATATTTTCGCTTTTTACTAATGCCTCTTTTTCAAGTACGTGTACTTTCCATTCGGCAAATGATGTTGTAATATAACTAACATCAAAATCATTCTTAACATCTTCCCAAATACTATCTTTGCGCATAGGGATTACTTGTATACTTTCTATTTCCACATTATTTCTCCAGTTACCATTTTTCCTTGTCAGACCAATATGCAGCGCTCATTTTACCACGAGCTATATCTGCACCATGCCTAGCTTTAAATGAAGCCCTCTTGGCTTTCATTCTATCTGACTCGCCTTCTTTTGGTTCCCCCGCAGTTTCCGCTCCTTGTTCACCAAAGCGAATTAATTTTATCTTTGAACCTTCTTTGGCAACTACGACATGCGATTTAGTTGGATGCGAAGGAGTTCTTTTTGGTTTGTTATATTCAGATACTCCAGCCGCTTTAAGCTGCTCTTCGGATTCTTTTATGTGTTCTATGAATGTTTTCATTTGGTATTTCCTATATGTAGAATACAAGTATTTATATTCTGCATACAGTCCTCAATGAGGTATGATATTTTTACTTTGGTACACTATAGAATTTTTACGCCTATTGATAATACAGGTGATTTTCCATTATCTTCTTGGAAATCGGGATTTTCAACATTCAAATAAACGCCGTCTTCACCCCAATTTTCTATATTATACTCATAGCCTTCCGCTATGAGACTTATAATTGTTTCCAAATCTTTCATTTTATCAATCTCCATTAAAATTTTATGGTGATTTCATCACCTTCATAAACAAGAACCGAACCTTTTAGCTTTGACCAGTACAATAAGTCACCGCTTGTTGGTGACACAGTGTCAGTAATAACATGTGCAGGATATGCAGGATATCCACTTGCCACTATCTCACTTGTCACTATCTCAGGTGTTGCAGCCATAACAACATCACCATATTCTGTAATAACGGCAACAAGTTTTTTTTCATTTGGTTTGTGCGTGACTTTCATGTAAATTGTCCTTTTTATTCATTGTCATTAAAATATACCGATAAATCATTTTCTTCCAGAAACCAACCATCAATATGACCATCACCATCAACATCCATGATTATATAATCACCATAGCCGCTTTCATTTGGGCACAAGAAGTTTGGCACATAACCACTTGCTTTTACCACTAATTCATTATCATTTCCTAATAGTTGATACTCACCATCATCGCAAACTTTGTAGTGAATAGATGCGGCAATGCCTACTGGCCAATTTTCAATAACGCCACTTGTAAGGTTAATAGTGATATCCCAAATATCTTTTTTTCGTAGTGGAATAAGATCACCGTCTGTATCTTCAACATCGTTGACTTTTGAATCTTCCCAGTATCTTACACCCATCATACAACGAATTTTTGCAGCATCATAAGACACATATTCTAGTTTTTTAAATTTCATTTTTGGATTCCTATATGCGAGATTATCAACTCGATAACTTATATGGGTTGGTTAGTATTTGTGGCGGTATCACAGAAATTGCTATATCTGGAGTTATATAGTATCGTCTTTTACTTCACTACAATTTCCTTGTGAATATAGCATCTCTGGATATCCCAATTGTGCTGCAAAATATTCCCCAATAACACCCTTAATTATTTCTTTTTCCATTTGTTCTGATCTGATATTGCAATTATATTCTGTCTTATACGGACCCCAATTGTCTTTAAGATATGCGCATTTGTCGAAGTCAACATCAAGTGTAATGGTGCTTGCGCAAATCATAACCATAGCTTCAAACATATTCATTTCCTTTCATCTTCTTTTTTTTTCAGCAAACATCTCAAACCACTCTTCAAGGGTATAAAAGTCAGGCACTTTATCTTTATTCATATTACCATAAAAATTATGGCCACAGAATTTGAATTCTTTTGTAGATGAATAGTTAATGGCTTCGAAGTCACACAATGCTTTTTCTACAGATTCATACATTATAGGATGCGTTTCAGTAAATGAATATGTACATTCGTCAGAAAAATGAATCATCATAACTAATTTTTGCATTATCATTACCCCAACATTTTAATTTCATGGAATTCACGAACTTTATTCACAAATTCATAATGTACTTCTTCGATAGAGCCGTTACCTTTTGATTCTACAGATTCGTTCCAAATGAACATTGCCTGCTTATTGTTTACAATATCTACATATTCAGCAAACAAGCTGCAAATATACTTGGTCATATTACTGGTATCATACTCAGAAAAAACGCGCTTTACTGGAAACATGGCATATTCCTTTTTTGACTACTATATATGTATAGGGCATTTTTCGAAGACTGTCAAGCATTATTAAAGTAATTATAGGTGTCCATACTGACAAAGAACAGGCCCCGTCCTTTTAGCAGCTCCGTTACGGCTTACCGTAGCCTTTGCTTCGCAAACTTAAATGCTAGGCTGTTCACTCCTTAGATGATGCTTAGTTTCCTGACGGCGAATTTAGCAACATTCCTATAATTAGTATTTGGCGTTGTGACAGACAGCAACTCCCTAACCCTGTGATATATCTTTGCTATGACCTACGGAGTTGTCTCAGTCATAACGGGCTATTTGCTATCTGGCACATTGCCAAATTTTATACTGGTTCGGTTACATTTCACTACACAGTTGTTCCATGCGTTCTTTCATTGACTCAATAAGATTGAACATATCGGAAAAAGCTCGCGCTTCTGGGCCGCTGAGGTCTAGCTGATCAAAGCTTTCAACTTCTTCCATTTGTTCTGCACAGTCACGCATATCGTTTAGCGTGTTTTCCCAACGACAATAACTCATATTTGGCATCGTGTGTTCCTTTGTGTTTCACTACTTTATTAAACTAGCACCATAACATGGCGATGTCAATTGGTTTTATGCTACTTTAACGTAAGGACTTTTCCAAGTTCCGATACAAATACTGGTGTAATGACTCCGATGGTAGTAATCACTTTGCGAGTCATCGTTGCAGAAATAATCTGCGCCCTTCATCGCAACCAACAGTTCTTTAATAAAATCACGCTCAACACCTTTGTAGTTATCATCAATGTAATACTCATTCACTTCTGAATAATTATTATCAATCACGCCAAAATCAATCGCGCCGCTGGTAACTTTCACCACTAAGGTACTGTGATGAGATACACTAATGCTACCTTTCATTTTGTACTTTGTAAGAACTGATTTAATCATAGGTGTCAATTTTACTTTAAGTTCTTTGCTCACATAAGCCATATCATCGTCTCCTTGTTTGCCTTACTTTATTAGATTAGCATCATAACATGGGGGTGTCAAGTAGTTTATTTTATTGTCTTATTATAGCTTCCATTCCATAAAAATTTACATATATGGCTAAACTGCGGTTCGGATCTTATTATCTACAACCCACAAATCTTGATTCTCTACAATAAATCTATAAATTTGTGGTGATACTCTATTATGACCGGATAGCTGTTTAATTTCCGCCTCGGTAAAACAGTCGCTAGAAGGCGTGATTTGCTTTTCTACAATACTTATCATCTGCAATTCTGTTGAATATTTTGCGTGTCGTGGAATCAATTTCACATATTGTTCACAAAATTCTTTGGTGATCATATTAAAATACATCCTTTCTATTTTAGATAACACAAGTTAGATTTTCAGCAATATCACAAGTTCGAAGTGTTGATGGGATTGACAACACCGTGGCGTGTCATCCAAACTTTATGGCTAACCAATACGCGCTCACCGTCGTTTTGCTGAGTGCTAAGACCTTCTGCATTCAACTTCGAAATCATGTCTTCCATTCCATCAAAGAAAATGCCGTGCTGTGCTGCAAAGCGTGAAGTGTTGGTGGCAGATGCAGTGTTGATAAGGTCGGTTAATCTGGTCATGGCTTCACCTCATCGCGGGCGGCAATCATGGCGTCAGCCCGGATATAGCGCAGCCGTGAATCGGCTTTGGCAAACCATTTCGCCCAGCCGAGATAGTCGCCCGTTTCAGGTTTCGGATCACGGTTAAACGTGGAGGCATAGTCTGCAACAGTATCCTCGTCCAATCCGTCAGCGTGAATGGCCGCATAATCGCGCAGAGTCATTCCAATGTGGTCTTGATCGCCAAAATATTCATGTGTCTCTGTGGCCGGAAACGCTGGCCCGCCTGTGATGATCTTGGACATTTAATTCTCCAATTTAATTCAGTTGTATCTATTAGTATAGTAAATTAATTCCTTGCAGGAATATTGATTGTATATTTCAGCCCGCACTTTCTACATTCGCATGTAGCCTTTTTGTAATCCGTGCCGATTGTGGTGCATAATCCATACGTTGGCTGGTGAAAAATACGACACCATGCCCATAGCAAAGGATAGAAAAAGACGAAAGACATGAAGAGGCGCTCCAATTTATACTGTAAACTTCTGATTGATGTTAAAATTGACTGTCTGTGAAGGAGTCATTAGTTTCATTTTTATGTCCTATATAGCTAAAGGTTGTGCCAAACCCAATATAAATCATGTCGAGCAAACTGTCAGCTATAACTTTCTTTTATGTCTATTGGTCGGTCTCTCCCTGATGTCACACCTACGCAGAGCGGTCTCTACAACCGTGAAGGATAATTTGATGTTTTTAGAGCCTTCGTTTATCATTTAATAAAGTAGTATCACATTACTTAGTCCTTGTCAACCTTAATCAATTTAATCAAGATATCTAATTTAGTATACAGATCAAGAGACCTATCATATGCTT
>Ga0222649_1000234_pt1 | contig 20253 bp, 8 predicted proteins | sample AntAcemetagen337_FD_179865 | JGI IMG/M metagenome (GOLD analysis project Ga0222649, IMG submission 179865) | Saline water microbial communities from Ace Lake, Antarctica - #337 | ecosystem: Environmental > Aquatic > Non-marine Saline and Alkaline > Saline | place: Antarctica: Ace Lake | collected... | reverse complement strand
GCAAAACCTTAAGAATAGATTTTGAGTACATAATTATATATTTCTATAACTTTTTAACTTTTCTATAAATTCTTTAAAAAAATAAATTATGTACTCATTTTATTCATTAGCATTCTTTATAACTATTTTGCAAAACCTTAAGAATAGATTTTGAGTACATAATTATATATTTCTATAACTTTTTAACTTTTCTATAAATTCTTTAAAAAAATAAATTATGTACTCATTTTATTCATTAGCATTCTTTATAACTATTTTGCAAAACCTTAAGAATAGATTTTGAGTATATAATTATACAATATTATAAATTACAGAATAAAAAGATTATATACTTTTTTTAAATAATTTCACAAATATTCAACAATACATTTGATAAGCCTAGCACATAATAATATATTTATATAACTTTTAAAATTTTCTATAAGTAGTATTCGCTATAACTATATTTTACAAAAACCTTTAACAATCTATTTTGAGTACATAATTATATAATTCTATAAGTTTCAATAAAAAGATTATACGCTACACTACTCATTTTATTCAGTAGCATTCTTTATAACTATTTTGCAAAACCTTAAGAATAGATTTTGAGTACATAATTATATATAATTATAACTTTTTAACTTTTCTATAAATTCTTTAAAAAAATAAATTATGTACTCATTTTATTCATTAGCATTCCTAACAATCTTTAATATTACAATTTGAGTACATAATTATATATAATTATAACTTTTTACATTTTCAAAATATTCTTGGAAAAAAAGATTATGTACTCATTTTATTCGTTAGCATTCTTTATAACTATTTTGCAAAACTTTAAGAATATATTTTGAGTACATAATTTTTTATTTCTATAACTTTTTACATTTTCAAAATATTCTTGGAAAAAAAGTTTATGTACTCATTTTATTCATTAGCATTCTTTATAACTATTTCGCAAATCCTTAAGAATAGATTTTGAGTACATAATTATATATTTCTATAACTTTTTAACTTTTCAATATATTCTTGGAAAAAATTAATTATGTACTCATTTTATTCGTTAGCATTCTTTATAACTATTTTGCAAAACTTTAAGAATATATTTTGAGTACATAATTTTTTATTTCTATAACTTTTTACATTTTCAAAATATTCTTGGAAAAAAAGATTATGTACTCATTTTATTCATTAGCATTCTTATGAATATTTTGCAAATCCTTAAGAATAGATTTTCAGTACATAATTTTATATTTCTATAACTTTTTACATTTTCTATAATTTCTTAAAATAAAAAAGATTATACGCTACACTACTCATTTTATTCATTAGCATTCTTTATAACTATTTTGCAAAACCTTAAGAATAGATTTTGAGTACATAATTATATATATTCTATAACTTTTAAACTTTTCAATATATTCTTGGAAAAAATTAATTATGTACTCATTTTATTCAGTAGCATTCTTTATAACTATTTTGCAAAACCTTAAGGTTACCATTAGAGTACATAATTATATATTTCTATAACTTTTAAACTTTTCAATATATTCTTTAAAAAAATAAATTATGTACTCATTTTATTCATTAGCATTCTTTATAACTATTTTGCAAAACCTTAAGAATAGATTTTGAGTACATAATTATATATTTCTATAACTTTTAAACATCTCTATAAATTCTTAGAAAAAATTAATTATGTACTCATTTTATTCAGTAGCATTCTTTATAACTATTTTGCAAAACCTTAAGAATAGATTTTGTGTAGCGTAGCGTATAATTATTTATTTCTATAACTTTTAAACATCTCTATAAATTCTTGAAATTAATTAATTATATACTCATTTTATTCATTAGCATTCTTTATAACTATTTTGCAAAACCTTAAGGTTACCATTAGAGTAGAGTAGCGTATATTATACATTTCTATAACTTTTAAACTTTTCAATATATTTCTATAACTTTTAAATTTTTCCATAATATTCTTGAAATATAAATATTATACTCTACGCTTACTTATTTTATTTATAAAAATTGATATGTATTTTTTGATAAAATGAACATATTAAAATAAGTTTCGACCCTTAAGCCATATTTTTTTAAATTGAGATTTTTATATAATAATAAATAATTAAAACATTGATAACATAAATGCAAACAACATTTCAATAGATATATAAAAATGAATTGTATATATTATTCAATATGGTGTTAAATGATATTGAAAATTTAATAAAACACGACAATAATCATAAAGATAAAACCTTTAATGAACAAGATTATAAAATAATTTCAGAAGAATTTTTAGATAATATAGATAATTTAAAGTCAAATAGGGATATTATTATATTTCAAAAAAATATACAAAAAAAATATAAAATTACAATTTCAAAATGCAACTTAATGTTTTTTTACAATAGTTTAAAAATTGAAAACATTATGTTAAAAAAATTAATTACAAAGAAAAAAAATAAATCTAATTCTGGTGTTATTGTTGTTACAATATTAACATCCGGATCTCCAGAATATATTGATGACGAGGGTATTAAAAAAATAGGTAAGTTTAGTTGCAAACACGATTGTGCGTATTGTCCAAATGAAAAAGCACATGAAGGAAATAATTGGGTAGATCAACCTCGTTCATATTTATATTCTGAACCTGCTGTTTTACGTGCAAATGAAAATAAGTTTGATCCAATATTGCAATTCAATTCCAGAGTTTCTACATTAATGAAAATGGGGCATATAGTGGATAAGGTTGAACTTATCATATTAGGCGGAACTTGGTCAAATTATCATAAAAATTACAAGGATACTTTTATAACATCAACATATTATGCTGCGAATACTTATTATGAAAAAAGAGATATGTTATCTTTAGATGAAGAAATCGCATTAAACGAGACCGCAAAAATACATATAATTGGGCTAACATTGGAAACAAGACCTGATACAATTAATTTAAATGAGATATTGGAATTTAGAAGATATAATTGCACCCGTGTTCAAATTGGAGTACAACATACAAATAATGAAGTTCTTAAAAAAATAAAAAGAGGACATGGAATTGAAACTGTTTATAAAGCTATTAAAATGTTGAAAGATAATGGATATAAAATTGATATACATTTAATGCCTAATCTTCCTGGTTCTTCTTATGAATTAGATAAACAAATGCTAGATGATTCTCTATACGATGAAAGATTGCAAGTAGATCAGTATAAAATATATCCTACCGCAATAGTTCCATGGACTAAAATAAAAGAATGGTATGACGAAGGAACTTATATTCCATATAATGATCAATTGTTATTTGAATTAATAAAAGACTTTAAAATAAAGGTTCAAAAATGGAAAAGATTAAATAGAATTATAAGAGATATCCCTTCAACATATATAATAGGTGGATATAAACACCAATATGTAAATATGCGACAGTTGTTACAAAATGATATGAAAAAAAATAATTGGAACTGTAATTGTATTCGCTGTAAAGAGGTTAAAGACTTTAAAGTTAATGTCGAAGATATTAAATTGGATATACAAGAATATAATGCAAGTTCGGGCATTGAATATTTTATATCTTTTGAAACAGAAAAATATTTAATTGGTTTTATTAGATTAAGGTTAAATAATGGTAATGAAAATAAAGAAACTCAACAGCCAATTTTAAATGGATGTGCATTAATTAGAGAATTACACGTATATTCTAATTTAAATGACGTAGGAAATAATATAGATAATTCTTATCAACATAAAGGATATGGTAAAAAACTAATAGAAGTAGCCGAAAATATAGCAATAAAAGAAGGTTATTCAAAAATGGCTATAATAAGTGGAACAGGTGTTCGCAATTATTATAGAAAAATAGGTTATGAATTGATAGATACATATATGATTAAAAAATTATGAAAATATTTAGTATGTTTTCACAAAATTTTTAATATTATCAAACTCATATTTAAAAGAAGTATATACAATATAATTGAAAAAATATATTGTAAAATCAACGTATTTTACCAAATCATTATGATATCTTTTAATATATTCAAACTTATTTTCAAATTTTGTTTTATTATAATAATAATCATAATATTCTTCTTTTTTATACAAGTCGTTATCATTATAATCAATAATATCAATATGTTCTTTAATCATTTTACGTATTTCTTCACGTTTTCCCATTTTATCTTTTTCTTTATTCCAGAACTCTTTAAAGTCTTTAAAATTACTTGCATATATATCTTTATGTTTGCTTATAGTATCGATTATATTTTCAATAGAATTGGTATCATCTTCTTGTATTTCAATAAAAAAAGTTATATATTTATAATAATCTTCGTAACCAATTATCTCTAATATGTAATTCATAAAAAACTTATCATATAAAATATCTTTAATTTTTTTTTGTTTATCTTCCGGCTCATCGGTCTTATCATTTATTATAAAAGATAAGTTACTTTTGAGATCATTAATATAAGAATAATAATCATTCGTTTTAGAAACTACGTTGTCAAGCATATGCTTTAATATATTCCTAAATCCTTTTCTTTTTTTTTCTTCATTTTCTAACTTTTTCTTTGCGTCATCTTCTAATTTTTTCTTTGCGTCATCTTCTAATTTTTTCTGCTTTTCATATTCTATTTTTTTCTGCTTTTCATCTTTTAACTTTTTCTGCTTTTCATCTTTTATTTTTTTTTCTTCATCTTCTGTTTTTTTTTCTTCTTCCGTTCCTCCGCCTTTTAGGGTTTTTAATAATAAATATTCATTTTTATATCTAATATATAATTTATCATTGTCAGTATAAATAACTCTATTGCGATTATATAAATATATCTTTTTATCTGTTTTTATCATATATCAATATACAAAAGTTATATAAACCTTTATTAGTATATAATAATAAAAAAGGAAGTATATTATGGATACTACAACTACCTCATTGACTGTAATTGATACCGCCGAAACAGCTCCTGTTGGAACTACTTCTAAAAAAGTAGATCCTAAACGAGTAAAAGAACTGTTCTGTTCATTTATCGACGAAGAAAATAATTATTCGCTCGACCAATATAAAAAATTTGTTGTAAATGCTTATAAAGAATCAAGTAAAAAAAAGAAAGGTAGTTCTAAAGACGGCGTTGTTGAAAAACGCCCTCCTACAAAATATAATATTTTCATCAAGGAAGAAATGGCTAAACTTAGATTGGAGGATCCTAAAATTGAGTTTAAAGAATTAATGAAACTAGCCGCTAATACTTGGAATAAAAATAAAGAATTGCTTGCTAATGCCGAAGTTTCAACTGAAAAAGAATAATCTTTTAATGTAGATATACAGTATATGAATAAATATATTAATTATATTATAATAGCATCTATATTATTAGTTATTGACTTAATATGGATTTATAGTAATTATAAATTATATGCCGAAAGTACAGAAAAAATACAAAAGTCTCCATTAATTTTTAACTATAAATATGCTTTATTGGCTTATATTATTGTTATATTTTCGGTAATACATATCGCACTACCATTAACAATAGTTAATTTAGATATTACAGATAGTTATTTAAATAAACTATTTAAATCTTTAATATACGGAGGTTCAGTTGGATTTGTAATATATAGTATTTATAATTTAACATCAATTTCTATTTATAAAAATTATAATGTTAATGTACTAATACTTGATACATTATGGGGAACATTTTTATACACAATAATAACTTTCATATATATCATTAATATGGATATTAATCTAGATTAAATAACTATTATTAAGTATATTTTTTATTTTTACAACATTTTTAAATTTGAATTAAACATTTATTTTACCATCACATATCCAATTATTTAATATTTTGAGTGTGATGAAAAATATAATATATACATATATATTAGAATATTAAATAATATATCAAAAAATGGCTTTTATTACTGAAACAATAATAGTAATATTAACAATGATAATATGTACGATTGCGTTGATTTTCACATATATATATATGCAAACATTGAATAAAAACAAATGCTTTTCGATGGGGTCGCAAAGTCTAAATATTAATTATACTAAAAATAAAATAAAAGAAAATAATGAAAACTCTGGTGATGTGAGCGATACTTGTACAACAACATGCGATTCATTAGACCCTGTTAGTGACCCAAAATATAATATGCAACAAATTATAAAACAATCAATATTACTTGAAGAACATTTAACAAATAAAAATAAAAGATGTCGCGATTGTATAACAAAACATTTCCTCCATATTATTGGATTAGCCGAAGAAGCACAAATGTTAGCTACAAATAAAATAAATGATTACCCATTTATTAACGAATCCGTTTTATTATATAATGAATTGTTTAAAGTGTGGATAGATAATAAAAGATTGAATGGAAAAGATGAATCTTATATATTATATTGTACAAATAAACTAAGAGACCACCGAAAACAACTTATTGTTCTATATTTTTTTAATGAAAAATATAAAATAAAAGATAAAAAAAAAAATGAATATGAAATATATGATAAATATTAATACCCCATTATCTAATTAAATATATGGAATTAAATTTTTAGATAATGCGTCACATATAACCTCTTTGATATCACATATTGCCGAAGAATGAGCATTAAGATGGTCTGAATGTATTGTAGAACCCATTTTAATATTAGGATATCCATATGGAATTGTTGTGGCATAAGAAGAAACTGTCGAATAAAGTGCAACATCTGCGACAATTTGATATTCACACGAAGAAAAATCATATTTTTCATTTATATAAAACTTATTTACTAATTTTTCTGCTCCTTTTCTTGAAATTATATACATACCTGCTGAAGGAAGTAAATATTGCCATTTTATAAAACGAACATTATTTTTTAATAAATTATCATATAACATCTTTACAGTTGGACCATACAGAATATGTAATTGAATAATTTCGGCATCATCTGGGGCATCTTTTATCATACTTTCATAATCTATATTAAATGGTATAGTCATATCATCTTCCATAATAACAAACCATTCATCTATTGTATTATTTATCGCATATACCATTGCTTTAATATGACTTGATATACATGCAAACTCGTATTCGCAACTAATACACCCTTTATAATTACAACTTAATGGTCTTTTTTGAACTAAAACTTTGTCAAAATCATCGGGTGTTATTGCTTTAATTCTAATATTTTCTTTTTTCATTTTTGCAAATTGATTTTCCATAAATATTTTACGTTCTTGACATTTATCTATATTTATCCATAAATGTTTCATAATTTATTTAATATCTGTAAAATATCTTTATATCTTATAAATAGTGTGGTTTAGTTATTATATTATTTTTATTGTAAGTTATTAAATGAAGTTAGAATTACGAAAATTTGATCCATCAAAAATTAAAAATGATTCAGTTGTCGTTTTTATAGGAAAAAGAAATACTGGAAAAAGTTATTGCCTAAAAGATATTTTAAATTATAATAGAGATATTCCTGTTGGCGTTGTAGTTTCACCAACCGAACGAGCAAACGGATATTTTGAAAACTTTATTCCAAAAATGTTAATATACGACGAATTAGAAGAAAAATTAGTAAGTAAATTTTTAACAAGACAAATAACAATAACAAATAATAAAAAAAGAGAAATGGCGAAAAAAGGAACATCTTCGATAGACCCGCGAGCATTCCTTATTTTAGACGATTGTATGTATAATAAATCAGCAATGTCAGATAAAAATATAAGATGTATTTTTATGAATGGGCGACATTATAAGATTTTTTTATTAATAACAATGCAGCACGGTTTAGGATTACCTCCAGATTTGCGTTCAAATATAGATTATGTTTTTATATTTAGAAATAATATTGTAAAAGAAAGAGAGAAAATTTATAATCACTACGCAGGTATGTTTCCTACATTTGATGTATTTAATCAAGTTATGAATCAATGTACTGAAAACTTTGAATGTCTAGTAATAGACAATAAAGTACAATCAAATAATATAAATGATATTGTATTTTGGTACAAGGCACAAGATAGTAATTATAAAATGTGTTCTCCGGATTTATGGGAAATGCAATCTTTACAAGACCAACGCGATTTAATGGGATTAATGAATGAAGAAGAAGATGAAGACACAGAGGATTTCGATCCAGGTGTTTTTATGAAAAAAAGAAATTCTAAATTAATTAAAGTAAAAAAGAATGAGAAATATTAGAAAAAACTCAATTTTTTATTATTTCTCATATAAGAATTTTCTGTTATATGTATATTTTTCACATTATCATCTTGTTTTTTTTCAGGAATTTCTTTATTTTGAACTTCTGACAATTCTTTAAGATATCTTTCTTCGTCTTTATCTTTTTCTTGTTGTACATAATCTTTCTTTTTATTATTCGTTTTTTTATCATGTATGTATATATTCTTTTCATCCATATCGAGCTCATTATTTTCTTGAATTTTGGTTTCTTTATGAGAAATATCAAATAAATCTTTTTCATCTCTGGTAAATGCTTCTTTTAATTCTAGGGGGTCTATATATTGATTACTATTAAATAATGTTCTTGTTTCATTTTCTTGTTTTACAGATGTTTCATTAAGTTGTTTTTCAGGTGTTTCTATTTCTTCGTCAATTATTTCATTAAGTTGTTTTTCAGGTGTTTCTATTTCTTCGTCGCTTGTTTCATTAAGTTGTTTTTCAGGTGTTTCTATTTCTTCGTCAATTATTTCATTAAGTTGTTTTTCAGGTGTTTCTATTTCTTCGTCCATTATTTCATTAAGTTGTTTTTCATGTGTTTCTATTTCTTCGTCGCTTATTTCATTAATTTGTTTTTCATGTGTTTCATGTGTTTCTATATCGATTTCATTTTCTTTATCATCCTCTTTAACACCCCCTTGTATAATTACTTCTTTATCTATAATATCGTTTATATTATTTACTTCTATTTTGCAAAACTTTTTAGGTATATCTTGAATATTAGATATGTTTTCAGTATCTTCTTCTATATCATCTTCTTCATCATCTTCTTCATCATCTTCTTCATCATCTTCTTCTTCATCATCTTCTTCTACATCATCTTCTTCATCATCTTCTTCTACATCATCTTCTTCTACATCATCTTCTTCTACATCATCTTCTTCGTCGTTATTTTCGTCTTCATCCTTATTTTCTTTTTCGTCAATGTAGTTTTCTTCAATTTCTTCATCATCATCTTCGCTTTCTTTAACTTCTTCTAAAACAACATCCTTTGGTTTTTTATATTTATCTTTTTTAGTATCATATTTCGTTTTTTTATCTTTCGATATTTTTTTAGAATGTTTTCTATTTTCGCATTCATTAAATTGTTTAACATCTTCTGATAAGTTATCCTCTATTTGATTAAATATTTCATCAAATGGTATAAAGTCTCTAAATGTTTTTTTTATTATTATCCTTATATTTTCTTCAATTATATTAAGATTATTTTGATATTCGGCATCTTTTATATTTTTTTTATTAAAAAGATAAGCATTCTTCCAAGAAAAAGAAGCTACGTTTATGAAACATTTATGTACAAAGTCCTCTGGATTAGGAATTTTAATTTTAATATTATCAAATTGATCTTTATATTCGTATATCTTTATTTTAATGGTAGTTATAATAATTATTTTTATTAAGTTTGATAAATATTTGCATTTTGTATTTTTAACTATTTTTTTATATTCGTCATTAACTATATTATTATTCCATTTTTTAACACAGTATAATTCATTTTGAAATCCTTTAACCCCTTTATTAGCAATAAAACATTCCGACCATATAGCATTTATTCTTTTTGAAATAGCAATTCCTATAATATCTTGTATATGTTCAATATATTCATTTCTTGTATCTATTAAACCTTCCATTGTATAATTAGTTATAAATAATACTCTTTATATATTCAATAATATTTCAAATATTATATAATATTCATTTAAGTTTTTTAAGTTTTTCTATTTCTTTCGCCATAGCATCCATTTTTCTGGTAAGTTCCTTAATAGACTCTACAAATAAAGGTGCTAATCTTTCGTATGCTATTGTCAAATAATCATCCCCTGTTTTTGAAACAACATTATTATTACTGTCTAATATAGTATCAAAAGGTGCTAACTTTACAATCTCCGGAAATACACTTTGAACCTCTTGAGCACTTAAACCTACTTCTTTGACCTTATCAACAATTCCAAAACTTAATGCCAAATCATTTGGCGTATAATAAAAACCATTGAGTTTATTAACAATTTCAAGAGGGTTATTAATTGCAGACGAAAATGTCTTCAATCTATTGTCTGAAAATCCAGAAGATATAGTACCTGTTGCTGTTATATTACCAGTTGCATTTATATTTCCCGATGTTATGACACCAGTATTTACAGATGTTGAAGACATATTTCCATTTATCGAAGTACTTCCCTCGACACTTAATCTTTGAGAAGGTGTATTTGTCCCTATTCCAACATTTCCAAGCCCTGCATTTAAAATAATGTGGTCTTCAGCATCATTTGAAGTTCCAATAGTTAAACGTGCATTCTCCCCACTACCATTTACAGTTACAGCATCTTGATATTGTATATATCCAAAGTCGCTTCCACGATTAACTTTACTTCTAAATACTATTGAAGACGCACCTCCTGAGTTTTCATGGTCTATTATAATAGACCCACTATTTGCACCTGCTACTGTACCAGTTGCTTCTGCTACATATAATATACCATTTAATAAAGTATTTCCTTGAACTGTTAATTTTTGCGATGGATTTGATACACCAATTCCAACATTTCCATTACTAATAACAACTAAACTATTAACGGGAGCATTATAATTAACTTTTAATACATCTTTATTATCGCTATCACTAAAACACATATCAAAATCATTATTAAATTTAATTGTAAAAAATCTTGCCCCACCACTACCATTATTTTTCCCAATACATATTTTTCCATCACTATTTGCTACAGTATTTGTTCCAACAGATAAAAGATAATTTGGTACAAGATTACCAATTCCTACATTCCCATTACTTGAAACTCTTAAACTTCCTCCGGCGGTCGATAATCCACAATGTCCATCTCCTGATGTATAAAGAACAACATCATTCCCCCCTGTAAAGTTTGCTACACCCGTATTTCTACCCACTCCGTGTCCAGTATTACCAAAGTTAATACCTCCCCCACCAGCACTTCCGCTATCTAATAATAATTGAGGATTAGTTGATACTATATGAAGTTTTCTTAAAGGATTAGATATACCAATTCCAACATTTCCATTATTTAATATTGTTAAAACTTGAGATGTAGAATTAGATATATTAACAATATTACCAAGAGCATTATCTTGTTTTATAAAAAGAGCTGTACTATTTTCGGTATTTATTACTTGCAACTGTTCTGTTACATAAATATCCGAATTGAGTGTTACACTTGTTCCTGTTATTTCAAGATTATTTGCTGTTATTTTTCCATTTACTGATATATCACTGTTATAAACATTATTAACAATAAACTTATTTGTAGTTCCATTTGCTACATTATCAGCATTAATAGCATTAATCCTTAAAGATATAACATTTGAATTATTAGTATCTTTTGTATCAATTTGTGCTTGTGTATAACTATCATTAACTAATCTATAAGGAGTTAAATTGGGTTGTGGTAAATTATCTATTCTTGTAGTTATTACATTAGATGTATCTAATATATAATTAGATGTATTTTGTATTAGATTGTTTGTATCTCCTACTATATCGCTTACTTCCCATCCTGTTGTTTTGTAATTTAAATAACCTTCATCTGGTACTTGAATGATAATAGGTTTTGTATATTTATATCTTATAATAACAATACCAGAACCACCATTTCCACCATTCATTTGTTCTTCATTTGCAGGTCTAGCTCCAGCACCACCTCCTCCTGTATTAGCCATTGCATGTAAAGATGAAAGAGTTGTTGAACTACTAGCACCACCTCCTTTTCCACCAAAAGAATTGTTAGTAGTTCTTAAACCACACGAACCACCACCTGCAAAATAAACATTTCCATTAAAAAACTCTCCTAATGTATTATTTGAAGGTAATCCAAACTTTTCCTTAAAATTAAATGTTCCTACAATATATTTACCAATACCACCATCACCATCTATACTTTCATTAGCATCATCATTTGCTTTACCAGCACCACCTGCTCCACCTCCACCACTTGCATAAGGATAATTGACAGCAGCGCTGTTACTTATTACAATTCCTCCATCAAAACCTTGTCCTACCACACCTATTCCAACTCCATTATTAGTAGTGTTCATTTCATCAAAAGTAGAACCTCCACCACTTCCACCATCCCCACCCCTTGTTATACCATTTCTACTCCCTCCACCACCACCACCAACCGCAGAAGTTGTATGGAATGAAAAACTACTATTATTACCTTGTCTTCCTTGTTTAGGTGCACTATAATCATTAAAATTATCACCATCTCCGCCTTTTCCAACATTAATTGTATATGTTCCAGGCGAAACTATTTGATTTTCTAAAAATATTAAGCCACCAGCCCCACCACCACCACCAGGTGCTGTTGAAGTACTATGATATGACGTCCCCCCTCCTCCTCCTCCTGCTACAATTAAAATATCACATTCTGTATTTTCATTAAATGTTATGTTATATGATGTATTAGTTGCTCCAGTTGTATATGGAAAACTAATATATTTATAATTACTATCAATATCTATAATGGGTTCGCTTGTATTTGGTGGACTAATAAAACCAATAGCATCGGCATCTTTTAAAGAAGGAATTGATAGTTTTTCATAAGGTAATATTTCAAAATATTGTATTATAGAATTGCTTGTATTAGTATCTTTTGTATCAATTTGTGCTTGTGTATAACTATCACTTATTAATCTATAAGGCGATAAACTGTTCCCTGCTAATATTCCATTTGTTATAGTTAAATTAGCACCTACTTTAATACCTCCACTTATTGATGCTGTTGCTACGGGTAATACATAAGGTGCCGGCAAATTTGTAATTCTCGTTGATATAGCATTAGATGTTGCTAATATACTAGCATTAGCATTTGTATTATTTGTATCAACAGTTGTATTTAATGCTGAAACTCTTGTTGATATAGCATTTGATGTTGCTAATATACTAGCATTAGCATTTGTATTATTTGTATCAACCGTTGTATTTAATGCTGTTACTCTTGTTGATATTGCATTTGATGTACTTGTATCTAGAGTATTTACTTCACTTCTTGTATAACTATCGCTTATTAATCTAAAAGATGGTAATGTTTGCGATATCCAATTTGCTCCATTAAAATTCAAATATTGTCCTGTAGCTGCAGAAGGTAATAAATTGTTTGTAGCAGTATTTTTATTATTTGCTCCTGTTCCACCATTCGTAATAGAAAGTATTCCTGCAATATCTGATTGATTTAATAATTGTCCATTTTTCATATAATTTCCAATGACATCAATATTTCCAGTTACTTCTAACTTTTGAGTAGGAACTATATTACTATCGCCGCCAATTTTAATATTTGAAGCATAATAAATATCTTCGTTTGTTCCTACTTCCATCCAATAACCTCCATCGCCTACACCTCCTAACCCATGTCCTGTATTGTCTCCTCCATCTCCATCCCATCCAACAGTAATAGTTCCCGTAACTCTTAGGTCGCCTGTTATTTCAAGTGCTACCCCCGAACCTATTGATTCAATTTCTCTATCACCACCAATTTTAACACTAGAACCATAATAAATATTATTTCCTATACCGATAGAAGACCATTTACTCCATGCCCTACCCGGAGCACCTTCAGTATCAAGATTTATTGGCATAGAAATCCATTCTACGCCGTTATATTTTAAATATTCTCCACTTAATGCTGTATCAGGTAATATATTATCAATTATAGTTGATAAAGTATTTGAAGTATTTAATACATAATTAGAATTATTAACATTATTTGTACCAACCGTTGTATTCAATGATGTTACTCTTGTTGATATAGCATTTGATGTTGCTAATATACTAGCATTAGCATTTGTATTATTTGTTCCAACAGTTGTATTTAATGTACCTAAAGTTGTATCTAACGATGTTACTCTTGTTGATATAGCATTTGATGTTGCTAATATACTAGCATTAGCATTTGTATTATTTGTTCCAACAGTTGTATTTAATGTACCAACCGTTGTATTTAATGCGGTAACTCTTGTTGATATAGCATTTGATGTTGCTAATATACTAGCATTAGCATTTGTATTATTTGTTCCAACAGTTGTATTTAACGCCCCTAAAGTTGTATCTAACGATGTTACTCTTGTTGATATGGCATTTGATGTTGCTAATATACTAGAATTAGCATTTGTATTATTTGTTTCAACAGTTGTATTTAATGTACCTAAAGTTGTATCTAACGATGTTACTCTTGTTGATATAGCATTTGATGTTGCTAATATACTTGCATTAGCATTTGTATTATTTGTTCCAACAGTTGTATTTAATGTACCTAAAGTTGTATCTAACGATGTTACTCTTGTTGATATAGCATTTGATGTTGCTAATATACTAGCATTAGCATTTGTATTATTTGTTCCAACAGTTGTATTTAATGCTGTTACTCTTGTTGATATGGTATTTGATGTTGCTAATATACTAGTATTAGCATTTGTATTATTTGTTCCAACAGTTGCATTTAACGCCCCTAAAGTTGTATCCAACGATGTTACTCTTGTTGATATAGCATTTGATGTTGCTAATATACTAGCATTAGCATTTGTATTATTTGTTGCTACAGATGTTGTTAATGTAGTAACTCTTGTTGATATAGCATTTGATGTTGCTAATATACTAGCATTAGCATTTGTATTATTTGTTCCTACAGTTGTATTTAATGTACCTAAAGTTGTATCTAACGATGTTACTCTTGTTGATATAGCATTTGATGTTGCTAATATACTAGCATTAGCATTTGTATTATTTGTTCCAACAGTTGTATTTAATGCTGATACTCTTGTTGATATATCATTTGATGTACTTGTATCTAGAGTATTTACTTCACCTCTTGTATAACTATCGCTTATTAATCTAAAAGATGGTAATGTTTGCGATATCCAATTTTCTCCATTAAAATTCAAATATTGTCCGGTAGTTGCTAAAGGTAATAAATTGTTGGTAGCAGTATTTTTATTATTTGCTCCTGTTCCACCATTCGCAATAGAAAGTATTCCTACAATATCTGATTGATTTAGCAATTGTCCATTTTTCATATAATTTCCTATGACATCAATATTTCCACTTACTTCTAACTTTTGCGTCGGTACGATATTACTATCTCCACCAATTTTAATATTCGAAGCATAATAAATATCTTCGTTTGTTCCTACTTCCATCCAATAACCTCCATCGCCTACACCTCCTAATCCGTGTCCTGTATTGTCTCCTCCATCTCCGCCCCAACTACTAATAATAGTTCCTGTAACTCTTAGATCTCCTGTTATTTCAAGAGCTACTCCTGGACCTATCGATTCAATATCTCTATCACCTCCAATTTTAACACTAGAACCATAATAAATATTATTTCCTATACCGATAGAAGACCACTTACTCCATGCTCTGCCAGGTGCACCTTCAGTTTCAAGGTTTATTGGCATAGAAACCCAATCTACGCCGTTATATTTTAAATATTCTCCACTTAATGCTGTATTAGGTAATATATTACCAATTATAGTTGATAAAGTATTTGAAGTATTTAAAACATAATTAGAATTATTAACATTATTTGTTGATATAATATTAGAACTATTAGTATCTTTATTATCAACCTCTTCTCTTGTATAGCTATCACTTATTAATCTAAAAAGTGTTAAATCAGGTTGTGTTAAACCACTTAAAACATCACCACTTAAAATTAAGTTATTTCCTACTCTTATTCCTCCTAATACGGTTGATGAAGCGGTTGGTAATACATAAGGAGCGGGTAAATTTGTAATTCTTGTTGATATAGCATTTGATGTTGCTAATATACTAGAATTAGTATTTGTATTATTTGTTCCAACAGTTGTAGTTAATGTACCAACAGTTGTATCCAACGATGTTACTCTTGTTGATATAGTATTTGATGTTGCTAATATACTAGCATTAGCATTTGTATTATTTGTTCCAACAGTTGTATTTAACGCCCCTAAAGTTGTATCTAACGATGTTACTCTTGTTGATATGGCATTTGATGTTGCTAATATACTAGAATTAGCATTTGTATTATTTGTCCCAACAGTTGTATCTAACGATGTTACTCTTGTTGATATGGCATTTGATGTTGCTAATATACTAGAATTAGCATTTGTATTATTTGTTCCAACAGTTGTATTTAACGATGTTACTCTTGATGATATAGCATTTGATGTTGCTAATATACTAGCATTAGCATTTGTATTATTTGTTCCAACAGTTGTATCTAACGATGTTACTCTTGTTGATATGGCATTTGATGTTGCTAATATACTAGAATTAGCATTTGTATTATTTGTTCCAACAGTTGTATTTAACGCCCCTAAATTTGTATCTAACGATGTTACTCTTGTTGATATGGCATTTGAAGTTGCTAATATACTAGAATTAGCATTTGTATTATTTGTTCCAACAGTTGTATTTAACGCCCCTAAAGTTGTATTTAACGATGTTACTCTTGATGATATAGCATTTGATGTTGCTAATATACTAGCATTAGCATTTGTATTATTTGTTCCAACAGTTGTATTTAACGCCCCTAAAGTTGTATTTAATGTTGTTACTCTTGTTGATATAGCATTTGATGTTGCTAATATACTAGCATTAGCATTTGTATTATTTGTTCCAACAGTTGTAGTTAATGTACCAACAGTTGTATCCAACGATGTTACTCTTGTTGATATAGCATTTGAACTACCTATTGCATAAGTTGTACTTGCAAAACTTTGCAATACATTATTAAGAAATAATCCACCAGTATAATTAATATCTCCTTCTACGTGTAATTTTTTTAATGGTGTATTTGTCCCTATTCCAACATTTCCAAGACCGGGATTTAAAATAATGTGGTCGTCTGCATCATTTGAAGTTCCAATAGTTAAACGAGAACTCTCTCCAGTACCACCTATAGTTATAGCATCTTGGTATTGTATATATCCAAAGTCGCTAGTGCGATTTACTTTACTTCTAAATACTATAGATGAAGCACCTCCTGGGTTTTCATGGTCTATTATAATAGACCCACTATTCACGCTAGCAACTGTACCAGTAGCTTCTATTAAATTGAATACTCCATTTGCTGTTATGTTTCCATTTATTAAAGCATTTCCTTGTACTGTTAATCTTTGCGAAGGAGTAGTTATTCCAATTCCAACATTTCCATTATTTAGAATTGTTAAAACTTGAGATGTAGAATTAGATATATTAACAATATTACCAAGAGCATTATCTTGTTTTATAAAAAGAGCTGTACTATTTTCTTTATTTATTACTTGCAACTGTTCTGTAACATAAACATCAGAATTGAGTGTTACAGTTGTTCCTGTTATTTCAAGATCATTTGCTGTTATTTTTCCATTTACTGATATATCACTATTATAAACATTATTAACAATAAACTTATTTGTAGTTCCATTTGCTACATTGTCAGCATTAATATTATTTATATTATTAGAAATAATATTTGATATACTTTCTGTATAATTAGAAGAGTTTGTATTATTTGTTCCAACAGTTGTATTTAATGTTCCAACAGTTGTATTTAATGTTCCAACAGTTGTATTTAATGCTGTTACTCTCGTTGATATAGCATTTGATGTTGCTAATATACTAGAATTAGCATTTGTATTATTTGTTCCAACAGTTGTAATTAATGCTGTTACTCTAGTTGATATAGCATTTGATGTAGCTAATATACTAGAATTAGCATTTGTATTATTTGTTCCAACAGTTGTAGTTAATGCCCCTAAAGTTGTATCTAACGATGTTACTCTTGTTGATATAGCATTTGATGTTGCTAATATACTAGCATTAGCATTTGTATTATTTGTTCCAACAGTTGTATTTAACGCCCCAACAGTTGTATTTAATGCTGTTACTCTTGTTGATATAGTATTTGATGTTGCTAATATACTAGCATTAGCATTTGTATTATTTGTATCAACAGTTGTATTTAACGCCCCTAAAGTTGTATCTAAAGATGTTACTCTTGTTGATATAGCATTTGATGTTGCTAATATACTAGCATTAGCATTTGTATTATTTGTATCAACAGTTGTATTTAATGCTTTTACTCTTGTTGATATGGTATTTGATGTTGCTAATATACTAGCATTAGCATTTGTATTATTTGAATCAACTTTTGTATTTAATGCTGTTACTCTTGATGATATAGCATTTGATGTATTACTATCTTGTGTATCTACGTAATCTTTTGTATAACTATCGCTTATTAATCTATAAGGTGATAAATCAGGTTGTGGTAAATTTGTAATTCTTGTTGATATAGAATTTGATGTTGCTAATATACTAGCATTAGCATTTGTATTATTTGTATCAACAGTTGTATTTAATGTGCCTACAGTTGTAGTTAATGCGGAAACTCTCGTAGATAGAGCATTTGATGTTGCTAATATACTAGAATTAGCATTTGTATTATTTGTTCCAACAGTTGTATTTAATGTGCCTACAGTTGTATTTAATGCGGTAACTCTTGATGATATAGCATTTGATGTATTACTATCTTGTGTATCTACGTAATCTTTTGTATAACTATCGCTTATTAATCTATAAGGTGATAAATCAGGTTGTGGTAAATTTGTAATTCTTGTTGATATAGAATTTGATGTTGCTAATATACTAGAATTAGCATTTGTATTATTTGTTGCAACAGTTGTATTTAATGTTGTAACAGTAGTAGTTAATGCGGAAACTCTCGTAGATAGAGCATTTGATGTTGCTAATATACTAGAATTAGCATTTGTATTATTTGTTCCAACAGTTGTATTTAATGTGCCTACAGTTGTATTTAATGCTGTTACTCTCGTTGATATAGTATTAGATGTTGCTAATATACTAGAATTAACATTTGTATTATTTGTATCAACAGTTGTATTTAATGCTGTTACTCTTGTTGATATAGCATTTGATGTATTAGTATCTTTTGTATCTACTTCTGTTTTTGTATAGATATCGTTTAATCTTGCTGTTATACTATTAGATGTTGCTAATACATTAGAATTTGCTATTCCAATATTAGTTTCAACAGCTGTAGTTAATGCAGTTACTCTTGTTGATATAGCATTAGATGTTGCTAATATACTAGAATTAGTATTTGTATTATTTGTATCTAGAGTATCTACTTCTGCTTTTGTATAGGTATTATTTAATCTTAATGATAAAATATTAGATGTTGCTAATATACTATCATTAGCATTTGTATTATTTGTTGCTACAGTTGTATTTAACGTCCCAACAGTTGTAGTTAATGCTGAAACTCTTGTTGATATAGCGTTTGATGTTGCCAATATACTAGCATTAGCATTTGTATTATTTGAATCAACAGATGTATTTAATGCTGTTACTCTTGTTGATATAGCATTTGATGTTGCTAATATACTAGCATTTGCATTTGTATTATTTGAATCAACAGATGTATTTAATGCTGTTACTCTTGTTGATATAGCGTTTGATGTTGCCAATATACTAGCATTAGCATTTGTATTATTTGTTCCAACAGTTGTATTTAATGTTGTAACAGTTGTATTTAATGTTGTTACTCTTGTTGATATAGCATTTGATGTTGCTAATATACCAGCATTAGCATTTGTATTATTTGAATCAACAGTTGTATTTAATGCTGTTACTCTTGTTGATATAGCATTTGATGTTGCTAATATACTAGCATTAGCATTTGTATTATTTGTTCCAACAGTTGTATTTAATGTACCAACCGTTGTATTTAATGTACCTACCGTTGTATTTAATGTTGTTACTCTTGTTGATATAGCATTTGATGTTGCTAATATACTAGCATTAGCATTTGTATTATTTGTATCAACAGTTGTATTTAATGCTGAAACTCTTGTTGATATAGCATTTGATGTACTTGTATCTAGAGTATTTACTTCACTTCTTGTATAACTATCACTTATTAATCTAAAAGATGGTAATGTTTGTGATATCCAATTTGCTCCATTAAAATTCAAATATTGTCCGGTAGCTGC
>Ga0222649_1000233_pt1 | contig 20599 bp, 19 predicted proteins | sample AntAcemetagen337_FD_179865 | JGI IMG/M metagenome (GOLD analysis project Ga0222649, IMG submission 179865) | Saline water microbial communities from Ace Lake, Antarctica - #337 | ecosystem: Environmental > Aquatic > Non-marine Saline and Alkaline > Saline | place: Antarctica: Ace Lake... | reverse complement strand
CAACCATAACTGACACCTTTACACAGACCATCACACCCACTGTCACTAACACCTTTACACCAACTATTACACTCACCAACACATCTACACCAACTATTACAGAGACCTTTACACAGACCATCACACCAACTGTCACTAACACCTTCACACCAACTATTACACTCACCAACACCTCTACACCAACTTTTACAAAAACCATAACATCTACGATTACCGAAACTAACACACCTACTATTACAGAGACACCTACAATTACTATGACCATTACTGATACCACTACATCAACTATTACACCCACTATCACTAACACGTCAACTGAAACAATATCACCTACCGAAACAGAGTTTCTCATGAAAATATCGCTTGAATCTGACTTAACGAATGATGCCATATTCCGAATGATAATTCATAAACCCACATTCGATGTCGTCGGTATTGCATTCGAATACGAACCGTCTGTAGCAAATGTATCTATCATAAGGACTGAACCGACATCCTTTATGTTTGACAACTCTGACAATAATAATGTCATTGCTCTCGTTAAAACAAGCGATTATGACGATGATTACATCACAATATACATGCAACATACGAGCACAAATCGTACATTCAATATAAAGAACAATGAAATCGCCATTACAATTAAAGAAAATGATGATTATGTAAACAAAACCGATTATATTTATGACCCTATAATGACAACCTATTAAAATCAGATATTTTTTATATTTTGTATAATAATCGTAATGTCTACACTTAATATTCCTCATTCTGCAGAACGTGCAACACGGTATACTGATTTAGAATATTTTCCATATTTTAAATCGTATATTCCTGTTCATATTGACATTATATATAATGATTCTCATTTACGTATACAAATACGAAACACAGATGCTTTATATATTTCTGGTATTATATTTAAATATAAACCTAATGATGTTACTTTGAATTTGATCCAAGTTACTCCACCAGCATTTATGCTAGAGCATAACCCAACTACTCATATTATAGCACTTGTTAAAGAATCCGATTACCAATCAGATGTAATAACACTTCTCTTTGAACAAACAAACATTGAAGATACATTTGACATATTTGATGTGGAAATATTCGAGCAATTAGATTCGGAGTCTGTCAGTATCGAAAATATAATCATCGATATTAAACAAGATAACAGCTGGATCCATCCTGTAAGCACACCGACTTTTTCGCATACCATCACAGAATCGTTTACACCAACCACTACCATCACAGAATCATTTACACCAACCACTACCATCACAGAATCGTTTACACCAACCACTACCATCACAGAATCGTTTACACCAACCACTACCATCACAGAATCATTTACACCAACCACTACCATCACAGAATCGTTTACACCAACCACTACCATCACAGAATCGTTTACACCAACCACTACCATCACAGAATCGTTTACACCAACCACTACCATCACAGAATCGTTTACACCAACCACTACCATCACAGAATCATTTACACCAACCACTACCATCACAGAATCGGATACATTCGTCTCAACACCATCGTTTACAAACACATCAACAATGTCTTTTACACCTACAGCATCTTTTACACCTACAGCATCTTTATCACCAACAATGTCTTTCACACCTACAATAACTTTTACACCTACAATAACTTTTACACCAACAATGTCTTTCACATCTACAGCATCTTTCACACCCACTATAAGCGACACAGTCACTATATCACCGACAATAACTGACACAGACACTATAACTCCTACTGTAACAATCACAGAAACCAACACCGTAACTATAACAAATACATATACTATATCTCCTACAAGAACTGATACTATAAAAATTGGACATGTATGTTTTGAAATCAATGAAACAGATTCTGCAACACAACCACAACGTATTGATATTTTTATGGACCTTTGGTATGATACATCCGACGAACCAATAGGAATGGGAACTAATGAAAATAAAGGTGTTTCATATATGGAATTTATTTTCAATAATTTTATTGTAGATTCAATTAAAAAAGAGTTCGACGATAACGATGATGAATGGAATGCCCCACAAAAGTTCACAAATATCGGTGTTGTATTCGAATCTAACGGAATAAGCGCGACAATGTTTCCTCTGTTGAAAACAGATGGACCAATCAAAATTTTATCATTAACAGGTAAATACAAGGATAATATGTCAAAAGAAGATGTATCTTTAGATTTAACACGTAGCCGTTTCAGGGCAACTGCAATTATTTACGATTACGACGATTACGCTGATAAAACTGTTGATTTTAAAGACGGAAACGATATAACAGGTGTGAATGGTGCAACCACCGGAAGAAAGGTCTTATTCACTCATGAAGCTCTTGAACAATAAGGATTTCGACTTAAAAATTTTATGGTGTATTATAATGAAACCCTTAATAATTTTTCCGTGTAATAAAGATATCATTAGTGTAACCACACCTGATTTGGATGTTGAATACGGTAACTATGAATCTGACGGTACATTTAAATATGGAAGCGACGATGTTGATGTTCACACGTTAAGCGTCGATGTTGATGTTCCTTTTCAAATAAATGGATGTCGAGCATTCGAAACTCAAGTAAACGATATTTATATAAAACTTGCAGACAACACAGAAGGTTCTTTCATTTATGTTATATGGATTTTAAATGGAGACATCTGGGAATTTAAATGTGAGCGATTGGATACATTATTATCGAATGTAACCGGAGGAAGTTTATTCGCTACTGGATTAATGATATTTAATGACAATACAAATGACGATATTTTCAAAGGTGAAATAAAATCGTACTATCATCAAAGGCCACTTAAACAAATTACATTTGGATTCAAAGACAAAACCTATTCAGATGATATGATAGGCTTTGGAGGCAATATGTTTAGTAACGACATGATAGTATTTCAGGAAAATACAACAACTGGCGTTCAAAAGCATGGTTCGATTGAAATGAAATCGTTAAAACTTGTAAGTAATGACAACATAATACACGACGTAAGAGTCGAGTATGTGGGAAACTCGTATGTACTTACATTAGATGGAATCGCAATAACAGGGGCAGATCCAAAGCCAGAGCCAGTCAACCCCAGAGTTGGGCATATATTTTTTGAAATCAATGAAACTGATTCTGCAACACAACCACAACGTATTGATATTTTTATGGACCTTTGGTATGGTACATCAGACGAACCAATAGGAATGGGAACTAATGAAAATAAAGGTGTTTCATATATGGAATTTATTTTCAATAATTTTACTGTAGATTCAATTAAAAAAGAGTTCGCCGATGAAGACAGTGAATGGAGTGCCCCACAAAAGTTCACAAATATCGGTGTTGTATTCGATTCTAACGGAATAGACGCGACAATGTTTCCTCTGTTAAAAACAGATGGACCAATGAAAGTTTTATCATTAACCGGTAAATACAATGATAATATGTCAAAAGAAGACGTATCTTTAGATTTAACACAAAGCAAATTCAGGGCAACTGCAATTATTTACGATTACGACGATTACGCTGATAAAACTAAAACGTTTCAAGACGGAGACATTATAACAGGTGCGAATGGTGCAACCACAGAACGAAAAGTACTGTTCACTCATAAAGCTGTAAATAGTAATGTTTCTAGACTCAATAATAATTTGAACACCGATGTCAATACTATTGATTTTCAACGTGCAAAAAAAAACAACGGATTACATATTGCTGATATGGTGACAAATGATTGGGGTCTAAAATCAATACCTGCTTACGATGCAACAGAAATTGAAGCTAAAAATAAATTAGTTAAAACTGGATTTGATATCAAACTTTCTCTTAAATCAGTTCAAGTAGTTGATGGTAAAGTGGAAATCAATGTAATATATACTTCCAAAAGCTTGTTAGAATACTATTTGGATTATAATGTTGTTTCAAAAAGTACTAAGGATGGCGACACAAATTATACGATTGCGGATGTAATAAATGCTGACGGTGCAAAATCTCAAATTGTTGAAACTACCGAAGCTAATACACTTTACGATGTTCAATTATCATTCCCTTATGATGAAGATAGTTTCAATGATGGATTCTATGTTTACATTGGTCACTTTCACAAACAAGAAGATGGTGAATGGAATGCAAAAAAAAGCGTAGATTTAAGAACATTCATTATATCACCCCTTATTAATATTAATGCTGTCGATTATGGTATTCGCGGATTACATATTGCTGATATGGTGACAAATGATTGGGGTCTAAAATCAATACCTGCTTACGATGCAACAGAAATTGAAGCTAAAAATAAATTAGTTAAAACTGGATTTGATATCATACTTTCACTTAAATCAGTTCAAGTAGTTGATGGTGAAGTGGAAATCAATGTAATATATACTTCTAAAAGCTTGTTAGAATACTATTTAGATTATAATGTTGTTTCAAAAAGTACTAAGGATGGCGACACAAATTATACGATTGCGGATGTAATAAATGCTGACGGTGCAAAATCTCAAATTGTTGAAACTACCGAAGCTAATACACTTTACGATGTTCAATTATCATTCCCTTATGATGAAGATAGTTTCAATGATGGATTCTATGTTTACATTGGTCACTTTCACAAACAAGAAGATGGTGAATGGAATGCAAAAAAAAGCGTAGATTTAAGAACATTCATTATATCACCCCTTATTAATAACGACTCACCGAAAATACCATCGAGCCCGACGATGACCATGACTATGACAGAAACACCCACTATGACTATGACTATGACAGAAACTTTTACCGAAACACCCACTATGACTATGACAGAAACTTTTACCGAAACACCCACTATGACTATGACACCCACTATGACCGAAACACCCACTATGACTATGACTATGACAGAAACTTTTACCGAAACACCCACTATGACTATGACTATGACAGAAACTTTTACCGAAACACCCACTGTGACAGAAACACCCACTATGACTATGACTATGACAGAAACTTTTACCGAAACACCCACTGTGACAGAAACACCCACTATGACTATGACTATGACAGAAACTTTTACCGAAACACCCACTATGACTATGACAATGACAGAAACTTTTACCGAAACACCCACTATGACTATGACAGAAACTGTAAGTATAACACCAACTTATGACCTATTTAATCTCGAAACAGTCAATACAATCGGTCGACTCATATTTATACATGAAAAAGACAAGGACAACACTCCATCAAGAGTAAACACATTCTTTAATATTATTAACAGTGGATTTAATTCGTCTGTTTTGACTATCGAAAATGCATACGATTATGGTAATGTCGAATATGACGGAAACGTTTAAATAAATTTACAGTACTCGAGTTATATTTGTTGAATTTTAACGACACAATTTGCCTGGTTTGCAAGGATTTTTATCATATTCAATTCTTCTGTTTGTTGGACGAATAAAAACTGCATTAATTGGTGCATCTTTATTAGCAAAAACAACTGTTGTATTACCATCCTCCACCTCACCAAACGACATATAACTTTCACCGCCGTGTAACATCAACGCTCCATCTAAACTCCCACCACCTGACGAATTAACAAATAAACCCCTTTGATTGCTATGTTTAAATGAAATACCACTTAAAACATTAATAATACCACTATTGGCATTATATGCATGGCCTTTAAGCACGTCTGTATCAATACTAAATGCGTACATATAATCCGTTTTCACTTCTGTGCATGATATTTTTTTATCTAATCTAACTTCTGCAGTGTGCGCATAAATAATTCCTGTAGTCTGCAATCTTATTCCTTTAAGATTGCCACCTTGAAACATCCGAATACCGTGTAGTTTGTCTCTAGTAAATAAAGTTAAACCGTCGAGAATGTTTATGGAAGACTCACCCCATGCATGACCTTTAAGCTGATCAGTATCAATGGAAAATGTGTATATTGATGTGGCAGTTAAATTGTTGGTTGTTATTCTCGTGTTACATATTACATCCCCTTTTGCAGAGATTGTTGTAAAATCACATAATCCATCACACCAAAACCTATTAGATGCAATACCTTTATTATAATTGCTTGTACCCCAGTTGAAGCACCGCTTCCATCCATCCCCGTCAAATGCAATCTGTCCTGCTTGTTCGTTTCCAATTCTACCAGTACTTATAACCATCATCGCTTTTCCAAAAGTACCGACCTTAACCTTTCCTAAGGCACGCACGTCCTTTTCACATATTATGTCCCCTTTTACAATAAGGTTACCAGGTATTGTCGTTCTATCAGTTTGTACTAATTCAGCAACAATTGCATTCAGATTTATAAATGCCTCTTTGTCAAAAGCTACAGTCGACCCATCAAAACCTTCCACATTCTGTTCTTGACTGCTGACAACCTTGAATAAAACATACATCCCGATTGACATGAGTACAAACAAAAGAGAGGGTTCTACTTTCAAATAACCAGAATAGTTTGCAATTGATAAACATATTATTGCAATTAAAAGCAATTCAAAAAGTTTATATTTATCCATTACAATAGAGTTTAAAAAGTTTTCATTATATCGTGATGTTGACGATATGCATCAATCGCACCAAACGGTGGTATCATCCAAGAGCTATTAGGCGATGGAAAAATAACCTCACTTTGTTCCGATAGCGGATTTAATCGAACAATCGAGTTAACGGGAGGAGATTCAATGTTATTCAAAGACGTATGCGGTTTTAACTGATACATTTTGAGGTTATGATACTTTCCACCTCGTTTTCCTAACACTACCTTACATCCATTCCATTCATGTAATAAATCATTCAATACATTTTTACATGATTCAAATGAAGGTTTCACTGAATGATTTACTTTCTCAACCTTCATTGACGCTTTTATGAGGTCTTCACAACTAAACGAAGTTGTGTCCAAAGTTGATGTTAATCCGATCGCTTTAAGATAATCTCTAATGTATAACCATCGGCCTACCATATCATACCACGCGTCTAATTCATCGTGTAGACCATTGTATACATAAAATGCTTGGTGTTGACGATACTTCTCCAATCCACCTATGTATCCATATTTCTCATCACCGGGTAATTCTGTCTCGCAAAGCTCAAATAATGTTCTATAACGTGCAGACATAATATATTTATAAAACTGTTCATGTCTATATATTATGCAAATACGATTATTGTGTAAATCGCATATGCAATAGGGAATACAATTAAAGCCCCGCGATCGATGTTCTTTGTAATAAGTGTTTCCAGTCTTTCAAGTGTATAAGGAACATCCAAAAGCTTATGTGATTGCACCGCACGTTGCCATGTCGTTGTAGCGTTTCTTTCATTCACTGCACCTTTCAATCGTTCTATCACATATTCACGTTTGACCATGCGCTTATTTAGAATATTGGAAATTACAGTTTCGACTGCAGCGAACACAGTAAAAAATGTACTCACGATCACAAATTCATGCATAGGTGTAAGATATCCCGTTTTAGGCATTAACTCCGATAAAATCAATTGAAACACATTCAAAGCCAAAAGTAACGTCAACGGAATTCCACAACGGTCACTTAATTCAAGTGGATTCATTATAAACGTTATCCACGATAATGATGTAAGTAATATTATGACCATAATATAGTTTATCATATAGAATATTGTCGTCCGGCTTACTGTCACATAGCACGTCACAGCACTCACCTCCAAATATTCCATGGAATCATTCGATATTGTTTTGTCTAAATATCTCCTCATTGGTCCTTTTGTGCCCGATAATTGTATCCAATCAACTGGCAAATACTTGTGTTCTGTTGCATACGCGTCTTTAATATCCCACCCACTTATTGTATCCTTACCGCCAGTGCGCACTATACGATCATCGAGCTGAGCAACCACTGGCGACCACCTAAATCTCGACCACGATAAATCAGCTGTCGTGTCCACTATCGCTATCATTATTGGAAGTTCGTGCACATCCATCGGAAATTTACGGAAATCCATCGGTGCATCAAATGTTCCCGATACCTCTACCTGATATGTTACTGTCTTATGCTTCATGTCCGTCCATAAATATCGTCTGTCTTCTGCGACTCTTATATCACGACCATTTGGATAGGTCAATATGGGTTTCCACACATATTTACATCCGCCTATTTCTATGTTCACTCCATTCGCTCTACATTCAGCCCATAAATTGATATCACTCCAATGCATGACAACATCTACTGTAGCCTCGAACTTGAAACGTACCTCGTCAACCTCACTCACTGATTTCACATTGAAATTCATCTGCACTGTTGGAATATCAATATTAAGGGATGCTCCCACATTGACAGGTGGTCCAGGACTCAAAAATACATCTTTCACATCATTAAATGTTATTGCATCACCCATATTTAATTTTAACTGTTTTGTCAACTGACTCACTGTAAGCTGTGTCATTATTGCTCCGTTTATATTCTGTGATATAAACTCGGATTTAAACGTGGCAACAGACCAAAAATAGGGCGCTGTACCCACCGCACCTAAAAAAGAACCTAATTCAAGTACACTAAACGTAAACGGATGTTTACATTTCACTGCAGACGCCCTGATTATTGACATAAATATAACCGGATTGTACACCAATGCATCTGGTTGAGACCAGTCCAACCCACAATACAATATACCGGATGCATTCACACCAGCTAACTTGCACTCATCGCGTACTTCTGTAAAACACATCGTTGTATTCAAATACCCATCCTCTCTCTGACACGCGCACAACCTCTGTGTATCTGATTTAAGTATCGGAATATGTATTGTCATCTGTGCATACGCTATCATTGATTGTATACTTATACATACTGCAATGAACACATACATATAGTATATATCTTGTATTCTCTTAAATTATTTTAATCATTACTTTAATGGGTGTATTAAACAACGGAGCAGCCACCATGCGTTTCTATGGTTTTTTCTTTGGTCTTGTCCTCACCTTCGTCATGGCTATTATAGGTATCATTATGATTATTATAGGTGGTATAAATATCAACAATACAAATAATCCCAATTTGACCCCTGTTCAAGCTAACCGTATAAGTACTACTAAAGGTTTGTGTAAAGTCTACAATAAAAGAAACGGTACATGTAACACATATCACCCATCCTCGTCAATTTACAATACTGACATGTGTTCCAATATGTCACGTAATACAACTCTACCCGGTGACGCACTCACAGTTGAATATGATATACATAAAAATACAGGCGAATGTCGCACACCTAAAATATCATCAAACGAATCTATTTTTTTACTCGTCTTTGGAGTCATATTCATACTCTTGTCGACACTTATTGGATATTGTACATATAGAGATGATTGCCGGATGTTTCTCGGATTTTTTAGCTTCTTTTCAAATTTTAATAATTAGTTTATTTGTATTTCTTTTTATTTAATCCATATAATGGACTCCTTAGCTCGTCACCATAGCCAATTACGTAAAAAGTCAAGACAGGTAGGACTTACACATGTTGAGTATTCGAAATTCCTTAACGATTGGTATAATAGACTTATCAGCAGTGACAATAACGAACGTGCCTTCTATAAAACTGAGCTTGCGCTCCTGATTTCTTTCTTAGATGAAGATGATCATTCCTATGATTTAACAATTCATGGAATTAAACCTCATTTTATGGTCGCAAGATTACCAACACGTCCATCCCAAAGTAACAAACTATCAAAGTTTTATGGCGTGCTTTATCAATTCTTATCAAGTTTGTATTTTTCTTCATCCAAAATTGAAATTATTCTCGCTAAAATTTTGAAAACTTATAAAGAAAATGCTCGAATCTTGTATTCCGTCCACCCACCAAATTTGAAAGGGGCACACGTCATTTATGACACCAATGGTATGACGTTTTGTTCATTACGTGAACCACCCAGCAAAATAATGAAAATTGCTGATCTATTGAAACAAAAAGGACATAAAGTTCGCATCATTCAACAATTATTTCCTGAAATGGAATATGGTTCTGTTACACAAGATGACATACATGGAACCACTCTTTTCATTTAATTTTCAACCTTAAGAACAACATAAGCATAACATAAGCAAAACATAAACACAACATAAACATAAGCAAACAATTCGATCATCATGGACATGGACATGGACCCAACTATGACCGTTACACAAAACCTGTGGTTGTCCTTCATGTTTCAACGTCTAAAAGATGTAGTGGATGATGTGTTGGACTTTGAAGTCAGGATAGATGGTGACGACGACGAGAACCCCACGCTTGCAAAATACATGTACGAGGAACTTCTGGATTCTGAATGTCTTGACGTTTATCGAATAGCAGATATATTAGATTCCAGATCAGATGCAGATCTAAACTATTTCAACGATGCCTTTATGTACATGGAAGAAGGTGAATACGCTGAAGGTGTCGAGTTCTCTATCGGTTGCCTTTTCGAGGCAATTCTAAAGCGAGATCCAAAAATGCTCGAACATTGGGAAAACTATGTAAATGAACAAGAAACTATTTTCGGATTAGAACACCGACTGATCTTTTGTAAATTCGAACTTGGGGAAATAAAAACTTACAGAAAGTTTATGGATTTTGACACAGTATGTAAACCACATCACCGAGAGTTGTTGAAAACAAAGGCAGATATTAAACACAAAATCGATGTAGAACAAACACGCGTATGCGAAGAAGAGCGCATAGCTTCCAACATACGTTTCGACAAAATCAAGATATTAGAAATCCAACGCAACGAACGGGTGAATGAGTTACAACAAACAAAATACAATTCCGAAAAGAAAGCAGAAATACATTTGGAAGCATTAATGAATGAAATGATTCAAGAAAAAGACAACCTTACCGTTCAAGTCAATGGATTCGCTGAACTTGAAACAATTGATTTGGAATCTTTAATAAAACCCAACATTTTAAGAGTCGGAAACATAATTATACAGGCGATGATCACGCACAAACAGTGCAGTAAAATACTATACAACGGTTCTGTTATGTTGCTTGACATCGTTAAATATTTAGAACCTAACATGTTGATGTTGATAATATCGTTCTTAAAAGATTCATTTAAAAAATAATCATACAATGCCATTGTCAAATGTGAATTGGGATCATTGCTGAAAAAGTGTGAAAGATTCTATGATGACTATAAATTTAAATAATTTAAGAACATCCAGGCATAGTAATACAATAGATGTCATTTGTATCCTGTTTCTTTCCAAAATATGAAATGATTGTTTTGAAAAATACAATTTCTGAATTAGAATTGAAAAATCAAAGTTTAAACAATCAAATTTCCATGCATGTCGATGAAATGGCTAAATTTAAAAGATCACCTTATTTCTTTCTGGGACATAAAATAAACAATCATGATCAAAGGGTCATGGTTTGATTATCTGACCTAAAGAAACAAAAGAAAAGAAGAACACCTACCCTTGATATAAAATGAAACGTACGACAAAATATTGTAGCGCAACCACAAACGAGGGATGTCCATGTTTAAATCGTACATATGGTAAATACTGTAGAGTACATACAAACAACTACAAAGAATGTCCAATCTGTATGGATGACATGCAAATGTTTGCAACACTGGAATGTGCCCATACGTTTTGCAAAAGTTGTTTAGTTCGATGTGATACAAAATGCCCGTTATGTCGTGCGAAAACAAATACCCGTATTCCGTCAGAAGGACTGGCATGTAAATTGAAATTACAAAACTTGATGGATGAATTCGAGGGCGAACATAATGTACTATTAAAAATTAAACATATGCATGGGTTGTTTGATTTTGTCATGGCATCGCACGTTCATTTCGCATATCACAAACCATTTATGAGTATATTGAATGACAGAATAACTTATTTCGAAGGAATGAATGTCGACGTTGAAAAACACAAACGCAGATTGTCATCAATCAATCAACGTACGAGACTATCATAAAATTAAACGCGTTAACTGTATCGACTTTATATTCGGAAAAATACGAGCGAATATGACCGTATTTTGCCCAAAACTATATTACAATATGATGATGGTTAGAGATGTGAATCAGTATCGACGGAACCTTCTGGTACAGGCTAAAATGCATAAATGAAATTGAACTTTTGAATATATCACGTATAATAATATATCTTTACACCCTACAACCTAAACCCTAAACCCTAACCGTGACATAAATGTTCCTTTAGGTTTTGCTTGTGTTGCGATATTATTTGCTATCATTTTATTTATTTTATTTTTAGATGGCTTCTCGATTTTATTATTATCGAAATTAACATCCAGTATGGAAAGTCGAGGTAGTAAATGACGTGGGAAAATTTCAAATAAATTTTTTGATAAATCCAACACAGTTAAATCGACCATGATATCGAGGTTTGGTAATTTTTTTAATTTATTTTCTTTCAAATCCAATACCACTAAGTGTTTAAGGTTTTGAATGCTATCTGGTACTGACTTGAATTCATTTCCAGACATAACCAACTGCTTAATCTTGGCGTTGTCGTGAAACCTTCCATTGATGTTTACCGGAAAAGCTTTAAATTGGTTATACCCCAAATGAAGAACTTTTAATTTTTTTAGGTCTGATACATTTCCAATCGAAGTTATCTTATTATTATCTAAATATAACTCTGTTAATCCGGTTACATTGTTCATCCACTCAGGAACTTTTGTGAGCCCATTTTGTTCAAGGTGAATGATTTCGAGTGTTTTATTATCGAGCATAAAATACGATAGTTGTTCATCAGTTAACTTAAGATTTTGTAACCATAAATATTTTAATTCTTTACACAAACGAAGCAGTTCGTACGGAATCCTATGCTTTTTAGTATTACAATGACTGTAATCAATAGCCACAACGATATTATCAACTTTACCAAAACGTACATTAGGATGATACATCTGAATACGCTTATATAATCCCTCCCCATATAAGTGCTCTGTCAAAGCATCATGTATACTCCTACCGCGAGTTTAGATGGTCTTTTTAATACCATTTGTAAAACGCACCATCTTTAAATCGTTCAAAGACATTTGCATACGTGTTGACACATCTATAGGCAATTCGGAGGTCCTTCTCTTAGGGTGAAAACGGACATCTTCCCGTTGTTGTGAGTCGATGTAATCAATGAAAGACTCCAAATGATAATACGAATAATATGGCTTTAAAGTTTTTTTGTCTTTATATGTGAAACGCACTGCATCATCTCCAGTTTTAAAATTGTTTAACGTAATAGGATCTTGCAGGTTATTAGGCAAATTTACATGATTGTATTTAATGGTTGTCATTATAATAATAAAATATAAACACATCATATTACATTAACGATTGAAATACAACATTTTACACAATTTGATATTAATTTTTACAACTGTTATCAAATTTAATAAATACCTCATATCAATTCATTTGTACAATACAAAAGGTATTGTTATACTCTCTCTCTCTCTAAAGAAGAAAATATAATGTATAACATAAAAAAAGTTATTATGAATAAATATTCAAGGTTAATAAACACAATTTTTAAATGAGTATTTACATGTTTTTAAATTGGTAAAAGATATAAGATTTATAAATGTTATACAAAACACAATGATTACATGCGATTTATGTGGAAAAGGGTTCAATTATGATTGTTTACTTGTAAAGCACTTGTCTCGTAAATTTCCATGTTATTCAAATATGCCACTTGTAACGAATACTAATACTTTTCCAATAACCGAAGAAATCATATCAAATTGTCCTCAAATTAAAGGCGATGGTGATCATCTTAAACTTATTAAGAAAAAAACATTTGAATGTAAGAAATGTTTGAAAAGATTTATACATAAAAAAGATCATTGGAAACATATTGAAAAATGCACTGGGTGTCACCCTTTGCAATGTCCGATATGTATGAAAACGTTTAGTTCAACTGATGGTAAGTCACAACACAAACGGAAAGTAAACTGTAAACCAATTTACAATCATGCTATAACAACCGAACTGAATTCACATGAAAAGGGTTTTATATATATGTTAATTACAAGAGAATTTTTGAATATAAATCAATCGATATACAAAATAGGAAGGACAGCCGATATAATGAAACGGTTCAAACAATACCCTAAAGGTTCCGAACTAATTTTTAGTTCTACATGTAAGAATATGTTCAAAGCTGAAAAAAGTATTTTGTTACGTTGTACAGAATTATTTAAACAGAGAAAAGACATTGGGCACGAATATTTTGAAGCTGATAAATACGAACTATTGAAAACAATTTTTGATATCATGTGTACACCTGGTATAAGATAATACGTTTTTCAACGTAAAAACACTTGGATTTAACTTTTTCTGTACAATTTATAACATAAACCAAATTACAGATTTCTCGTGGTTAATAAACATATGTATTAACGTGATATTACCATATATGTTAATCATGGTACATCATTGTTAATATATACAATATATACTTTCGTTATTTCAAAACATAGTATGTATGTTCCGTATCGTTTAAATTAACATTTACAAAGGAAAAATCAAAAAATATGACATACTTTATATCATTTATTAAAATTATAAAATGATCGAGTGAACGTTTGATCTGCGTGTTAAACATCTCGATTATGTTTTTTGAAAAAATCGAATACAAAAAAATTATAAAACAAATATTTTTCATAAATATGTTTATCATAAAATTCTCTCATTGAATATAGTTCGTACAATAAAGAAGGTCTTGTTATACTCTCTCTCTCTCCCTAGGAAGTAAATATACTATATAGAATAATGTATCGTATAATTGAGATTCGACAACGGTAAAACAAATAAAAAATTTATAAATACGACCTTTGTGCAAAATATTTTCATCTAAACCATTTGAAAAAATATACCGTTAAAATAACCGAAGGAAGATTAATAATTTGTGTAATAATACCATTTAATTCATTCGTCTAAATTACGTCATGGATATACAAACCGTCATATAGTTTCAACTTGTTCCTCCATAATACAAGAAAAATAAACAAATTTGGATTTGTACATATTCGTATAATTGAATGAAAAATCAAAAACAAAGTGGTCGTACTTTTTACATAACGTGTTTTTATACACCATACTTGAAAATGATGATGTAATAAAACATATATTTTTATAAATATGTTTATATTATAAAATTCTCTCATTGAATATAGTTCGTACAATAAAGAAGGTCTTGTTATACTCTCTCTCTCTCCCTAGGAAGTAAATATACTATATAGAATAATGTATCGTATAATTGAGATTCGACAACGGTAAAACAAATAAAAAATTTATAAATACGACCTTTGTGCAAAATATTTTCATCTAAACCATTTGAAAAAATATACCGTTAAAATAACCGAAGGAAGATTAATAATTTGTGTAATAATACCATTTAATTCATTCGTCTAAATTACGTCATGGATATACAAACCGTCATATAGTTTCAACTTGTTCCTCCATAATACAAGAAAAATAAACAAATTTGGATTTGTACATATTCGTATAATTGAATGAAAAATCAAAAACAAAGTGGTCGTACTTTTTACATAACGTGTTTTCATGGACAATTTTTAAGACTAATGCTGTAATAAGAGCAGTTACAATTTAAAAAAATATGTGTTTATATATCAATGGCTACATCAAAAATTGTTTGCGATTTATGTAATAAAGAGTTTGCATATGATTGTTTACTTTTAAAACATTTATCAAGAAAATTTCCATGTTATTCAAATAAACCATCAGAAAAGGCTACTTTGTCAGACAATAGATTAACTATACAAAATCAAGCAGAAATCATAAAAAGTCAAGGGTTGACCATAAAACATCAGGCGAGTATAATAGATGACCGTTCCGTAAAGAAATACAGCTGTGATATATGCTCAAAACGCTTTTGCAATAAAAAAGAGTGTGAGAACCATGCAGATAAATGTTCTGGGTGTCATATTTTACAGTGCAGTACATGCAAGAAGGAATTTAAGAATGCTAACGCGAAATATTATCATAAAAAATATGTTGATTGCGAACCAATTCAACAAGAACCAACATATCCACCCGGATGTAATATAGACAACAGCATCACAAATAATATAACGCATAACACGACGAACAATTTTATGTTAAACTGGTCTGATGAGCAATATGCGCATGTCACATCAAAAGAAATAGCGAATTTGATAACAAAGAAATGTCAAGACCATCCGGTACAATTTTTTACTGAGTTCCCGCGACTTGCACATAGAGAAAGGCACGCGAATGTGAAATGTACAAACCTGAGGGGACAACATATGGATGTATATGAGGATGGAAAGTTCAGCAAGGTATCATCGATGCCGATATTGGATGAAGCGACGAGACGTATGTGTCATAGGGTAGATGATGCATACAACGAGGACGAACAGGCGTTTAAGCGTTGCAGACCAACCACAGAGGCGATCATAAATATGGAAGATGTAATCAATGATTCGGGGGATAAACAAAAGTCAATACATTATACAAAGGTGATGGGTTTAGAGCGTAGAACTGCTCGGACAGAAATAATGGCAGCAACGAAAGCAGGCCTATACACATCATAACAAAAAACTGTAGAGATAATAATGAAAGGATGCGAGGTGTCGTCGTTGGTAATGAAATTGCTACCTATTGCGATGGTCACTATAGCGGTTGCATACGCGACAAAGATTGTAAGTAATAAAAGTTTATTTAACACAGGTACTGTTGTGAAGGATGTTTCAACGTGTGCGACGGCGAGTGAGGCGAGTAGAGAGAGTATAGAGAAGATGTCACGTGAGAAGGACAGAGGGTTGTTAGTATCGCTTGTATCGGCTTTACTGTTGAACATAATTGGTGCATTATTAAATCAGATTGGGGTACAAGAGGGGTATATTGTTTTAAACTATGGTTTTATACTTGGACCGGTTATAGGATACATGTTAGACATAGGTATCGCGACAGACGACGGTGTATTAGCGATGGGTCGTGGTGACGGTGTATCGTATGTATTTAGTTCGCTCGCGAGCCCTAAATTTTTCAGATATATATTAACAGTATTTTTGGATATGTTTATTTCGAATCCGCTACAAGATTCAATTAAGCACTACTTAAGGAGGGTACGCGGTGGTATAACAGGCAATGCTTTGGGATATGGACAACTGGTAAAAAGTAATTTTCCGTCGATGTTACAGAGTATAGTTGGTGTGTTAACATTTCAGGCGTACACAAACGATACACGTTTTCGGTGGGCATATGCAACATCAGACAGTATGAACAGAATACCAAATACATCCATAATGCTTGCCACGTCAGTCGCGGCTGCATTATTCGTGGCCTACACTGTACCAGGAGCTGAATCGATAGACCGTCGTGTACCTTTTGCGCTTATAAGTATTATACTATTATCGATTGGAAATGTGATTGAATTCACGAAATGCAACGGACAAAAGGTGAATATGTTCGATGCAGATGATAATGATATCGGTATTGACGAACCTCAACGCGTCATTCTCGGAGGTATCATGTTTACCGCATTTATTATTGTAGGCCTGGTGATCCCGATTGTGTATATTAAATAAATGGTATACTAATGGATCGTCGTTTAAACGCGCTCATCAATATGTATTGTCTCGGCGATAAAAAGACAAGACAACCAGAGCAGGCTAAGAATAAACTAATGAAACTGTATCAATATATAAACACGAAAACAATTTGTAACACACCGCTTTTGACACGAAAGACACCAGGTAGTACTAAAGTAAAGAGAATAACATCAGAGACTGCTTCAAAAGCAAAGAAGAAACAAATGGTACTATACAAACCCGTAAGGAATAAAACAAAGGCGAATAAAATAAAAAAGAAACTGAAAAAAGATTCTGTGAGTGTGAAGAAATCTCCAAAAACTAAAATGATTTTGCGTAAATAAAAAAATATGTGCGTATATTAAAGAAATGGGAGAAAGAAAAGAAGAAATGCCAGGAACAGAAAATCTCAAAAAAAATTTTTCGAGTATTATAGATGCATATAAAGAGGCATCAAGTGCTCAAACTAAATTATCTAACGAATTAAAAAAAATCAAAAATTTTAATAACAATGATATCAAAAATATATTAGAAAGCGTAGCTAAAAACAGTATGAATAATAACACTATAAATAGCTTGACAAATGTATTTAAAAAATTACATGGAGGCAAAACAAACGGAAATAGCAATAACAGTAGGAAAAACAAAACACTAACAGCAGGAGCAGCAGGTGTAGTTCCAGGTGCTCAATTCACGAATATGGGTCTGGTACAAAAGGCGGTACGTCACAATGTAAAATTGAAGTACAGGACGAAGACTGGACGTTACATAAAGAAAAGTGATAAACAATTGAAGATTGGAATAAAAAAAGCGATTGCAGGAATACGCATGAAGAAGGCGAAGAAGGCAAAGGCGACGAAGTCTGCTTTAACAAGGGGGATGAATTAAGTGAAAATAGAATAAAAAAGGGATAAGAATAGAAAGGATAATAATTACTTGTGATAATAATGGAGTCGAAAACCGAAGCCATTAGTAACGCAACTGCAAAGTGTATAATATGTCTATTAATGGTATATGTTGTAACATCATGTTTATTTGATAAATCGGAGACATATACAGATGGCTTTTTAAAACCAGAAATGTTTATACGGTCGGGTAAGGCGATACATATATTTTCGTTTTTGGAATCGGATAATGGGTTAAGGAAGATTATGTATGGCGCGAGTCCGGTACGTGGGACGAAGTATTCATCGCGTGTGTTAACATATCAGGATTGTGACTATAATGTCGATGAGACTATACTTAAAAACGAATATGAACACCATCAATTTATAGTGAAAAAGGTTAATGAGGAGTATGTGTTATACATTCGAGGGAATGGGAAATTGAACAAGGTATATGTGATGGATACGGATGCATTGACATTAACGAAGGAAATGGAATTAAAAGTTGAGCTCATTCCAGATAAAAAGATTGGGAAAGGAGGTTATCTCATCCGTCATAAAGGGAAGTATCTGACAGTAAGCGATGATCAAATTATGCGAATAAATGGGGACGAAAGTATTGCGATGGTGGTATATTTTGGGTATATTGAAGATTTGAAGGTATTGAACAAGACTAAATTTTGCACGGTATAAGTAATGGGTAATGTGATATCAGCACAATCGGAAGGAACAAGTCGTGCTAATTACGATCAAGCAGACTGGAACCAAGGCACCATATTTGGAAAAGAGATTGAACGAATAATAGTGGCAGGTGATCGAAGATTACAGAAACGTGCGTGTTGTATGGGTTTAACTAAGGGGCAAACAAATGAAAAATCAGGAATGGAGGTAGCAATAGCGAATATCGGAATAGACGTGGGTTTACTGGACAAGAGTATGTATAAGGATGGAATATATATCGGTGACCCAGCAGCAAACATAAATCCATACACAATATCTAATACCGAAACAGATGCCATTAAGGCGAACGAAATATACAAACAAAGAGGAATGGTGGTAAAAAAAATAAAATTCACAGACGTGGTGTCATGTGATATTTTAAAAGAGCCATATGAGGCTGGGACTGAAGGAAAACGTACATACAATGGATATTCTAAATCCATTGGCAACACTTCCCCGAACGATAATGCAGAAAGTAGGCAGGTATGTGACGAATTCATGAACAAGTATGCAAACGATTCGGTAAATGAACGGAAATGCGTGATAACGTGTAATAATATAAAGCATTTATCTCCAGATGAAAAAAATAATGTTGGTTTTGATAAAACATGTGATAAAGATGGTGCAAAAGGTGATACGAAAATAATAGATGTCAGAAAACCGGGCTGTCGACCAAGTGACAAAGTGAACAAAGTAAACGAAGTTATAGACAATCAAGTTCCAAACTATGATCCAGCGCATCACTACCCGTCAGATGTAGGATGTTTATTATCACCATTTGGTAAACTGTATAGTGATGATACAAATGGAGGAAATGGTAATGTATTTGATATGCCTATGGCACTAATCCAAACAACGCATATGCTGGATGCCAACTGTTTATTAAGAGGGAATGAATCTCTCGAAAAAACAGCGGCATATAGAGACTATGCTATGATATCATCTGCAATCACTTGTATAAATTATGCGAATATAAGTAACAATCAGTTTGAAGCCGGAAGAGACATAAACATGCATTTAAATCAAAACAATACATGTCAAGCTACAACGTCGGGTAATAATTTTGAAAGTCCTTCATCACCTCCTATAGGTACAGGTGCAGGTACAGGTGCAGGTACAGGTGCAGGGACAGGTTCAGGTGCAGGTACAGGTGCAGGTGCAGGTACAGGTTCAGGTTCAGGTGCAGGTGCAGGTACAGGTTCAGGTTCAGGTGCAGGTACAGGTTCAGGTGCAGGTACAGGTTCAGGTTCAGGTGCAGGTACAGGTTCAGGTTCAGGTGCAGGTACAGGTTCAGGTTCAGGTGCAGGGACAGGGGCAGGTACAGGTACAGGTGCAGGTGCAGGGACAGGGGCAGGTGCAGGGTCAGATTCAGGATCCCCTAAACCAG
>Ga0222649_1000224_pt1 | contig 21004 bp, 8 predicted proteins | sample AntAcemetagen337_FD_179865 | JGI IMG/M metagenome (GOLD analysis project Ga0222649, IMG submission 179865) | Saline water microbial communities from Ace Lake, Antarctica - #337 | ecosystem: Environmental > Aquatic > Non-marine Saline and Alkaline > Saline | place: Antarctica: Ace Lake | collected... | reverse complement strand
TCTTTGAAAACACTACAAGTATTCTAGATAATATAAAACTTATATCCGCTACTACCACTGGTAGATTTTACGGACTAAAAGAATTTGAAAAATTACGAACACAGGAACTTGTTAAGATAAATAAAATAGATCCTACCTTATTAGAAAGATACCCCAGAGAAATTATAAATTTTTTTAAGGAAATTGAAAGTGACTTAAAAACTGGGAGATTTGAACAGATAAAAAATACAATATCTACAAAAATACCTGGGACTTATTTGACATTAGAGGATACGTTAGATTTGGTACTGTCTATTTTTAAAGTAGATGACAAAGAATTAAATTTAAAACGTAAATTAGAAAATTCTCCAACAACAAATGTAACATGCAGTCTTTTAAATATTAAAATCCCAGGAGAAGATGCTATATATATGGAAAAATTTAAAGATTTTGTGCCTAAATATATAGATTCTGAAAGAAAATATCAAGTTGTTGCTTATATTAAAACACTTGAAAATATTCCTTTTTATTTTAGAAAAAATAACTCTATAGGAACAGTAGCATCCCTTTTTGCAATTATTTCTGGAAAAGGAAGAGAAAAGATACAAGATTTTATAAATAAAACAAAAAAACATTTAGTAGAAAAGCCTTTATATTTTTATTTTAGAGAAGGTAACCTGCATATATTAAAAGGAGATACTTCGGCCTTATTAATTTTAAGTTTAGAAGAGTTAAACATTAATTTCTTTGAATATGGAATAAATACTTATTACAAAAATGGGAAAGAAAAAGAACGTACCTTTAGTTCCAATAGTCCAAATGATAAATTTATCAAGACTTTGGAGAATAGGGAAAGACAAAAATATTATTCCAGAAAACCAATTGGTTGGAATAATTCCAAATTCTTCTGTTAAAAGTAAAAAAAATAACGGAAGAGTATATGATTTAAATTTTCTAAAAAAATTAACTTCTATACAGTCTAAGTCCTTTAACGATACCGAAATGATGGTGTTTATAACAAATTCTTTACAAGAATTAAATTTAAAGTTCAAAGATATTAAAGTTGAAAGAGACAGTTACGGAAATTTATACGTAACTAAAGGAAAAGCTACCAACTATCCTATGATTGTTTGCCATACAGATACTGTACATGATATAGTAGATGGTTATAGAGTATATCAACAAAACGATATACTTTTTGCCTTCAGTGACTCTGTAAAAAGACAAGTAGGGATAGGGGGAGATGATAAAGCAGGTATTTTAATTGCTTTACAATCTCTTGTAGATTTAGAGTCGGTAAAAGTAATATTTTTTAGAAATGAAGAAGTTGGGTGTATAGGTTCTAGATACTCAATAGACAACCATTCTTCCTTTTATTCCAACTGTAGTTTTATATTACAAGGAGATAGAAAAGGAAGTAAGGATTTCCTGATAACCTCTGGTGGTACAGAAATGTGCTCTAAAGAGTTTTCAGAAGCATGTGAACCTTATAAAAGTCTATATGGATTTAAAGACGGAATAGGAATATCTACAGATGTAGATAAATTATCCGCAAAAGGTGTAGGAATTTCCTGTGTAAACTTATCTTCAGGTTACTATAACGCACACTCAGACAAAGAGTATATTAATATAGTAGAATTAGGTAATACATATAGTCTAGTTTATGATATATGTATTAATTTAGGAGATACGGTTTTTCAACATGAAGGGAAGTCTACTTATACTTACAAGAGTTATACCCCTTCAAAAAAGCCAGTATTACCTGTGTTTGATGGAGATTTTAAAATTGTAGCTGTTCCTAAAGGGTTTTGTGAAGATTTATATGAAATTAATGGGTTAGGAGAAGTTAAAACTTCTATTACCTGTGAGTTTTGTAAAAAAGAAAATCTAATAGTGAATACAGATACCAAGATGTTTAACTGTGAAAAATGCGGTATAGATTACTATAATAGTGATTTATTTAAAAATTTAGTGTTAAATGTAAAAAACATTAAAAAAAGCTATGTATATAGCTGGGTATTAAACGGTTGGATAGAAGAACACCAAGCTTATTATTTTATTAAAGCTAAATCATATGTCCCCAAGAAAGAGTGGAAACGCTGGGACCTCAATAAAGAAAGCAACTAAAGGAAAAGTAAGAAATGCAACACCTACAACTTATGATAAGATTAATTTCAAATCTAAGTTAGAGGTGTTTTGCTATAAATTACTTTTAAAAAATAACATAGAAGCAAATTACGAAAAACATAAATTTATAATACTCGATAGTTTCAAATATAATGACGAAGCAGTACGACAAATGACTTTCAAACCTGATTTTGTAGTGTTAGATGAATTTGTAATAGAATGTAAAGGATGGGCAAATGAGAGTTTCCCATTAAGATGGAAGTTTTTTAAACACTTCTTGTATCAAAATTCTATACAATTAGATCTATATCTACCGAGGAATCAAAAACAAGTAATTGAAGCTGTAGAAACTATATTGAGGAAACGTGAAGAAAAACGAAAAAGAGAAGAATTACTTCAAAGTTAGAGCTATTTCTAATTCGTCTTTAAGATATATTGTATATAATCCCCCTTTATTTTACAAATTTATAAATGGAGATTTAGAGAATAAAACAAAAGACTATTTAGAATTAGGCACAGCAGTGCATATGTATATTTTAGAAAATTCTAAATTTAAAAAAGCATATGAAGTGCTAGAATACGATAACCCACAGTCCCCAAATCAAATTAAATTTTTGACTAAGGTGCATGAGGAGAAAAAGATAACAGATGATAAACTTATTAAATTTTATAAGGAATACTATTCTGTTAAAATATCTGATATTAAAATTTTAGAAAAAGCTAAAGAACTTATTGAACAGTACTCTAGTTATTTTAAATACCTAAAATTAAGCAAGAATAAGGCTGTTTTAAGCCCTCAAACTATGCGATTAATACTAGATATCAATAATAACATTAAAGAGCATAAAAAAGCCTCTAAGTTGATTTATAACCTAGAAGCTGATATAATAGAAGATCCTGAAGTAGATATTTATAACGAGAAAGAAATATATTGGAATGTAAAAAAAGACAGTAGAGAATTTTCTCATAAAGCAATGATAGACAGGCTAGTAATTGACCATAGTAAAAAAGAAATATCTTTAATAGATGTTAAAACTACTTTTGATATGGCTGATTTTCCCAACTCTATTAAAAAATATAATTATGTACAGCAATTGGCCTATTATACTTTAGCTATTAATTCTTTATTTGAACAAGATTATTCAGATAAAAATATAGAAGATTACAATATAAAATTCTATATAGTAGCTTTAGAAACAACAAACAGTCGTGTAGAAGTATTTAACATATCTCAAAAATTTATTTTAACCTCCTTACCAGAAATACTATCAAAAATAGATAGAATATACTGGCATATGGCTAATAATAAGTGGGAGCATCCCATGGAATATTATACAAACGAAGGAGAAATTGATATATGCGAAGCAACACTACAAGATTTATAGTTCCCTTACTTAAATTAAGAAGAGAACAAGTAGTTACTAAGGAATTCTTAGGTAGCTTTATTAAATGGGAAGATTTTCCCGAAGAAGAGAATTTTATTTATTTAGCGTACAAATCTATCAAATATATAAATATACCATTACATGAAACCAATACTGTAACTGTAACAAGTAAAGGAGTAGTTTTAAGTATGTATTTATCAGAAGGAATTCTAAAAGAAATTGAAAAAATTAAACAAGGGCAATACTCTAAGCTTGACCTAGAAGTCAAAAAATTAATAATTGATTTTTGGCAAGCTACCCCAGAATCTTTACTGTACAGTATACTTTATAAAAAAGTAAAAGCTAAAGACCTTTTAGTTACTCATACAGGTTTAGATACAGAAGAATATTGGCCTAAACTTAATGTAGAGATAGAAACATTAAGTCTAAATAAATTAAAGTTCGATAGTTAGTTAGTTAGTAATAGTTAGTAAGGGAGGTGGTTTAGTATCCATCTCCCTTTTTTATTTATCAAAATTTAAACAATGTCTAAAGTATATCTATACGCAGATCCTCATTTTGGACATGAAAACATGGCAAAAAAGAGAGGATTCAAAACAGTAGAGGAACATGATGAATTTATTGTAAAAAAATGGAATGAAACTGTCAATAAGAATGATAAGATATATCTACTTGGTGACATAACAATGGAAAAAAGTAACTATGAAATTCTTAAAAGATTAAAAGGAAATAAAGTAGTTGTACTTGGAAACCACGATAAGCCTGGTCATATACCAGAATTATTAAAATACGTTTCAGCAGTGGCTGGAGCTATAAAGTATAAAGGGTACTTATTAACACATGTCCCTATACATAAAAAAGAAATTAAAAGGTTTAGAGCTAACATACATGGGCACGTTCATGAGAATATCATTAATAATAGTAAATATGTATGCGTATCAGCAGAAGCTGTTAATTATATTCCTTTAGAAATATCAACTATTAATATTAACTTTAATTTAAAAAAGTATGTATATAATATATATAGTAAACTTATTACTTTCGCAGTTTCATTTAGAATGGGCAGACGAAAAATTAATTTACAGTCCTAATAAATATGTTGAGTTTATAATACCTGCTAAATTTGACAGAGTATTAATGTTTTTAGGAATAAAAATAGAAATGCCTTATTACACAATTAAAACTGTAAAAGAACATTTTGACCTTATTAAATTTACTAGGTACTGGAATCCAGACTTGAAATTTAGTACCTATAATGGATTTAAAAACTATGACCATAGTTTCTTTGAGGAATTTGATTATTATACTTCTATTACAGGTAAAATAGGGTATGGAAAAATACCTATAGATAACGAATTCACCAAAAGAATTAAAATATACTTTCAGAGCAAGACTCCAATTGAACCACATGAGCTTCTCCCTTTAAAAGATAAGTTTAATGGACATCTTGCTATGCAATGGAGGCAAGAACTTAAACCAGGTTTAATATTGAAAGAGGTAATAGAAAACTACAGAGAACATGTAGAAGAAAATTACCATATGTCTTTTAATAATTTTTTAATATTAAACAGTAACAAAAACATAAGAGCTAATTTTATAATATTCTATTCTAATTTAACAGAATTAAATATGGTAAACAAGCTCCCTTTTTAATTGTAAACAATGAGACCAGTAGAAAGAATAAATAAATTCTATTTACATCATATTTTTGACAAATTACATGACGACGGTAAGTTAAAAACTTCTGAATTTGTGGAATTATGTCAAAGGTATGAAGAATTTAGAAGATATTGGGAAGATAACCCAGATCAAAGAATGTTTCAAGCACTTATAAATTTAAATATCTGTGAAGATTCTTTAAATAGATGGGTATTGGAAGACACGGATATTCTTATAGAATATAATATATATCTAGGAGATATCTTAAAATGGAGATCTTACTACAATGTAGACATGGAACCTTTAAAAGAACCTATAGATAGATATATTAAAGATATGGAGACTTCCCATATTAATAATGTATTCAATTACACTTTTAAAAGAGGAGGGTTATCTAGAGAATATAGATATGCTTTTTTACAAGAACTCGAAAGAAGAAAATAAAATTAATCATAAAGAAGTGGGCTTGGAAGTAGCCATCTTTTAAAGAGTAGGTGAGCACTGGTTAGTAGAAAGCCTTACGGTAACAGTAAGACACTTAGATTAGACTGGATAAATGCAATAAGTGACGTACATTAGAATCTGGATACAGAGTTTGTAATTCTTTCCAATGTTTATATATAATGTCCTTTTGGTGTAACAACACATTTATAATTAATTTTAAAATAAAAAAGGGAACTGCTCAATTAAGAACAATTCCCTTTTTCTCCGTAGAGCCACAGTGTCTGACAGACTACTTATTAAATATATTGACTATATCATCAATATCTGTAATTCTGTAATACTGCTTAACTCCTGGTGTTAGTTTCATTATAGTTTTATTTATTTTATAATGACCTTTCCAATTACCGTTTTGGTATTCGTCAAACCCTTTAAAAGAAGGCGGCATCATTTGCCCAACTAATTTAATAAGATTTTCCAACGGCATCATAGCAGCTGCTGGAGATCTTAACAAATTAATCATCTCGCTTGGATTAATAAAAGCCATAGCCTCTGTTCTTGTTCTGGAAGTTAAATACGCTAAATGGTTATATAGAAGTTTTTTCTTATCATCATCTGCATCTCCTGCTGCCGATAAGAAAATAGTAGAGAGTATAGCCAAGGCAATAGAAAAAGATACCTCAGAAACTGCTCTTATTACATTGGCTTTTTCTCTAGGTAACAGTTGTCCCCATTGTTCTGAAACTAAAGAAGTACGTAAAGCTATCAAATCTAAGAATATATTTTTAATAAAATTACCTGTATTTCTATAGTCCCCTTCTGTATAATTCTCTAAGAATTCATTATACTTCTTCTTATCCCAGCGCTTTTTAAATCCTGGAATTAAGAACTTTCTAAACATTATCCCTAATCTTCCTAGCATGTACCTTTGTGCTGCACTTTTACCTACATCAGAATATTCTCCATGTAATCTAGAAAGAAGTCTTTTAGTTTTTTGAAAATGTGCAATACTTTCTTCCTGTGTCCAATTAGATTTAACAAGATCTACTCTTTTATCTATCTCTAATCTTCCATTAGCTCTATTAACAGAATACATTTCTGCCATATTACCTATAACAACACCTTTACTGTCTTTAGCCTCTACTTTAAGAAGCATTGCTAGCATTACACGAGATTGCATGAAGTGTTCTCCAGCATGGGCTTGTGCAAATAAAACACTAGTATTAAAGTTCTGCATAAAACGATTGTTACTTTTAAAGTTTACATCGTCATAGTCATTTAAGATATTCTCTTGCTCTAAAAGCTTACTTACCCAATTATCTCTAGTTCTAGACCCCCATTCAGAAGCCATAGCTGGTAAGTTTTTAAAGTAGATCTTTGAGGCTTTAGTTAATTCGTTTGCATTAAAATACTCTGCTGCCATAGCCTCAATAGCTTGTTGAAGTTCTCCAAAATTAACGTTGGCTATACCTTGTACCATATTAAGGCCTAGTAAATTTAAAGAAGTATATCTTCCTATTAAATCTGCTGCTTTTGCTTTATCTATTTTATACCCAAATAAGTTTACTTCCCCTTCGTCCATTTTGGCTTTACCGTACAGTTCGGTCTGTAACCAATCTGCAAGTTGTTCTGCTAAAAGGGAATTTTTACCGGACTTAGTTAAACTCTTTTGTTTAAAACTGTCCATTATTTTTTTAATAGGATTGCCTTTTGGATCAGTTACAATATACTCTCTATTTTCTACAAATAACTTAGTTAACTCCATTTCTCCTAACAACTCATTCTTAGTTTTATAGTTATTAGCCATTTTAGCATATCTGTAATATATAGAAGCTAAATCATAAGATTGGTTGTCGGAACTCCAATTTTCAGTTCTTTGAAAGTAAATAGGAACACTATCAATAGGTTTATCATTTCTGTTAGTAATTACCCCTTTATCAGTATCGTCCTCATGCTTAGTAAGGCCCATGTTAAAGGTAGTTTTAGCTGCTTCTACGAACCCTAATCCTGATTGATACTTCTCTGTAGCAGACTTTGCTATAGAAGGTAATTGACCTCTTAAAGCGACAGAAGAAGGTAACATTTCATCAGCAGATATACCTAACTCTACAAGCATATTATACATTAATGTACGTGGGTCTTGTTTATTAGTTAATATCTTTTTTAAATCTTTATATTGCTTACTCTCCCATTTTGAATTAGGGTCTCTATAATCCCTACTATTTTCTACTACCCACTCTAATATAAAACCAGCAGCTTCATTTCCTACTACCTTTTTAAGATCAGCTTCTCTATAAGCATAAGGTATATCTTGATTCTTGTTATATTCTTCAAGTTGTTTAGGGGTAATATTTCCTTCTGTTAGTAATTTATTTAGAAAAGTAGCTAAAGCAGCTTCAAACTCAGAAGTTCTCATTGGCATATTTTCTTTACGCCACTCTCTTCTTACTTCTCTTCTTCTAGACTCTTCTAAGTTTTCAGATTCTTTCATCATCTTATCTTCTGCTGCTAATAAATCAGAAGAAAATTTAGTAACTATGTGGCCAGTATATTCTTTCTTATCGTCTTTCTCCAACATGAAATCGTATATAGTTTCTATAGCATCTGCGGAATTATAAGAGTAGAACTCTTCTAGTTTTCTTACAGTTCTAACAAGATCATCTTTGATTGTTAAATCTTCTTGCCTAGTTACTTCTGATTTTATTACATATTTTTTAACAAGGGCAGCTATAACAGCATCATTACTATCTAATAAATTATCTAACCATCTATATATTAATCCAATATCTTCGCTAGCAACATCTAGTTCACTATTTAAATTAATCTCTATACGCTCCTCTAAGATAGCTTTATTTTCAACCATGAACTCGTCTACATACTGTTTCATAGTCTTACCTCCTCTTTTATCCTTAGGAAGGGCTAAATACTCTCTTTGTTTAACTTCCCTATACTCAGCTAGCATTCTAGAGGAATAAGGAGCTAAAAGGCCTATAATGATAGGTTTTCCTACCTCCTTATATATATCCTGAATCTTATCTTTTTTAGCTATTGCTTGAAGTAAAGTTAATTGTATCGCCTTAGACGTACTTCCTTCTCCTTGATATGTAGATGATAGAAATTCTTTAGATATGCTATTTAGAACTTCATACCCACTCATGTTTTGATACCAGTTAATTAACTGCCTAGGGGTAAATGCTGTTTTATCTCCTTTATCCCAACGCTTTTTTCTATTAATATAGTTTTCATAAGTATCGTTAATATCATCTATAGCTTCTACTGCAAAAGCAAGTACTCCTTTTTTAGACTCTAAGGATTTTATTTTTTCTATTAAAGGTCTAAGGTTATTGATAGCCTTAACGTCTTTCTTAGCTTTAGCCTCCCTATATCTTACAGTAAGTAAATCAAGAGCTTCGTCATACAGTTTCTCATATCCAGTAAGACTCTTGTTCATCATTTCTCTATTCTTAAAGAATTCTTTATTAGACTCTACATCTGCTAAACTAGACTCTAATCTTTCCGCAAATTCTTCTGCAAATAAAGCATCTTCTTTAATACGTTGTTTTCTTTCTTTAATCATTTTTTTGACTACAGGATTATATGAAAGTTCTATAGTAGATCCTTCCCATAATTCTACACTCATAACCTTATTATTAGCATTGACATCTGCAACAATAGGCACAATAAATAAATCCTCTACTTCTAACCCTAAGCTATCTTTAAGTATTTGTTTATACATAGAGAGCTGTATGGTATTAGTCATTCTTTGAGAGTTTGTAAAAGTAGTAGAGTCGTAATATTTAAATCCATTTTTTTCTCCTTTACTTCCAAATTTCTCTTTAGCCTTATAGTCAAACATTGTAATAGCCCCTGTAGACTTATCTATTGCTAGCATGTCTATAGTTCCTGCTAATTCAGCACTTTCATGTACAACTACTACCTCTGGGAGTAATAAATATTTATCACCATACAGTTCGGTTATAATAGCTTTTAAATCTGCTCTAGATCTGGTATTAAATTCAAATCCAGTTTTAGTATACATCATATCAGAACTTTGAGTAACTAAACTCTCCGCATTCTCATGTACTGTAGTACCTATTTTCTGCCCTCTTATAATTGCAGGATTTTCATCTTCTTTACTAATACCGTAATCGTATTGGGCCATCAAAGTAGATACCGCTGTTAAAGCTTTACCTTTTAAGAAATAGGTATGGGTCTCTTTGTCAAACTTAATTTCGTTACTTAAATTTTTAACAAGCTCTGCTATTTTATTTATATCTTCTTCGCTTTTAGCATTATCTAATAGAGTTCTTTGTTCTTGTAAATATTCAGAAGCTTCTTGGGTAAATGTACCAGGGTTAATTTCCTTTTCACTTACAAGTTCTTTAGCTAGATCATATACTTCTTCATTGCTTATACCAAGTTTAGCAGATAGCCAATTTACAAATCTAGTTAGCCAGTTACCTTCTAATAACTCTGCTGCTTTTTCTCCAACAGCTGTCGCAAGTACTTCCTTATCTAATTTCTCTCTAATAGCTTCGTCTGTAGAATCTAGCATTTCGCTGTACAAAGCATGAACACGCTCTTCTACTTTAGAACCTTTTAGTTTATTTCTACCTCTTCTAATGAATTCGTCTTTCATTCCCCCCCTTAAATCTATTAAAAGGTGAGCAAACTCATGAGGTAAAGTATCGTTAGACATTATTGAAGGATTAACTCTAATAGTCTTGCCTCCTGCTTCAAGTACACCTGAAACATCTAAAGAATAATCCTTAACAATTTCCTGTACTTGAGGTAAAGCTTTAAGTAAAACTTTCTTTTGATACTCAAACATATCACTCTTTTCAGGAATAGATTCTGTAGGGTACTCTACTAACTGCTCTTCTTCAATATTTTGATACCTTATCTTAGTAAAGCCTTTACTTTTAGCAAAGTCATTTATAGACTGTTCTAGGCCTTTACTTCTGTCTTGTAATACATTGAGGGTACTTCCTTCATAACTGGCCTCAAATGAGGCTCTTTCCTTCGTATAGGGACTTATAACAGTATGTAAAGTACCTGTAGATATTACATAAGGCTTTCTACCTGCTAAATGTTGTATATAATCTATAGGTCTTTGCTCGTACCTAGAAAGTGGAATTACGTATTCATTTGAGGCTTGGTAGTTCTGTTCCATGTAAGCAATTTCCACTTTTCTCTGTAGAACTTTATTCTCTTGCTTAACTGTCCATTCCCCAAACACTTGGTCGTTAAAGTCCTCATTAGCTTTTATAAGTTCTTTACTGATTGGCCACCCTTTTACAATTAATCCAGCACCTTCTCCATAAGTAGATTTGACTGTTTTTATCTCAAATTCACCTAAATAATTATCTAAAATATTCTGTCTAATTCTGTCTAATTCAGGTTTAATATACCCTTGTATCTTAGAGGTACGTTCTCCATCTACAGTTGACCATTTAAGAAGGTTGTATTTATTACTAACCATTCTAGTGAGGTCGTTATAATTATAACTGTACATGTTAGGAATGTTCTCACCATTTGCATCAAAGATATAATAGGCCAAGCCAGTGTCGCCTTTTGTGTGGCGCACTAGCTCGTCCCATAGTCTTGATGATTTATCAGGACAATTTTTACTCATTTTTTTATATTTATTTACATTCTATTTGATGCTGCTCAGAACTGCCCAATGAAGGTAAATCTGTTACAGAAACTCTACCTGTTATTTTATCTATCTCCTCAGATGTTTTACCAACTAATAGATAGTTTGGAATATTTACTACGGTGTTATTTACTATCTCCAAATTTCTAAAATCAGCTAATTTGTGAATTCTATTTTTTAACTTATCAGAATTTACTAACTCATTTACCTGGTCTGAAAAATCAGGATGGTTACTTTCAAATATACTATTCTTTAATTGGTGCTCTATAACATGATTTTCTTTAAATGATTTGCCTTTTTTAGAAGTGACTACGTAAACAGCTTTTGTTTTAAAAGCGTCTTCTTTGATAATTCCTGCAAATTTATAAAGCTTAATCCCTTTACCGTCATTTACTTTAACATAAGGAGAATATACTGCCTCTTCGTATTTATTTTTACCTAGATATCCTTTTTTAGTAGTGAAAGCATATAACTGAGTATTAGAAGTGTTTTTATTCTCTATGTCGTCTTCTATATTTAGTTCGGGTACTAACATTCTACTATTCCAAGAACTTTTATAAATATCATCTAAAGGTTGAGAGAAACTATCTTCTTTATTGAAGTCTAGTAATTTCTCTTTAATAAACTCATTATATCCAGTACCTATTAACAAATTAGTAGGAACAAGATCAAATATAGAATTAACTCTATTTTTAAAACCTGATGTTATAAATGAATATACGAATAAATCGACAGCAAGTTGCTCTGTTTTAGGATTTAAAGCTAAATCTTTCCAACCTTTACTCATTGCGTCTTTTAATTCTACCTCTTCTGCTTTTCTAAACACTATGAAATCAGGGTTTCCTTCCGAATAAATAGGGCTCATTGCTTTTAACAATTCATTGTTCTTAAATGCAGGATCTGTTTTAAGATCTGTAATTTGCTTAGGAACACTGTTATCGCTAAATAGAATATCTTCAATATACCCTTCTGAAAGCATCCCTTCTTTCTTAAAGAACTCGGCTGCTAGATTAGTGTAAATAGCACTGTAAGCTTCATTTATTAAAGTTGAAGCATCTTCCGCAGAAGCCATCATAGATTTTCCTGAATTAAGCATTAAAGAATCTACCATATCAACAAATACAGGAGTAGCCTCTAGTAAATGATTTCTTAAAATAGAGTGTACAGTATATATAGAGTTATTCATCATATCTCCAATATAAGTATCGTCTATCAACTTATCAAAGTTTCTTATACCCATACCATCTTTAGATAGTTTATAAGCCATATTAAGAGCTTTCATATACTGATGGTTCTCACTTACATTAGCTCCCGCTTTTCCAGTATCTACACGACTACCCATTACTGTTTGAGATAGTAGTTTACCATACTTCTTAAGATAAGAATAAGCTTCTAGCATCAGTATCTGGTTGTTATACCACTCTGCAGTTCTATTTTGATATCCGTTCATTCCTTTATCTAAAGAGCTGTCTTCAAATAAAGCTGGGAGCATATCTGGATAAAAATCTTCAAATTGCTGATTTTCTTTTGCTAAATTATCCCTATTAGCGGTATACTCTCTAATTAAAGACTTTTCAACATTAGAAATCTTATATCCTAAATTATTGTCATTGTTTTCAATAAGTCTTGATAAATCCTCTAGTATAGGTTGTGATATAAATTTAAACGATTTAACTCCCCCTACTCCCATTCTTATTAATAACAACAATGTATCTGTAGTTTCCTTAGTTACATTAAGGTCATATATATAAGGGTTGGTAGGTAAATCCACGTGGGCATTAATAAGTGCTGAAATCCATTCCGAGATATACTCGTTATCTAGCCCTAAGATATGAGATAGGGAAGATACTTTAGGGACATAATCTTCCTGAACAGTTAGAGTACTTGGCCCTTGCCCTTCCATAGATTGGGTATTAGCGTAAACTTCCTCTATAGCCCGTATAGACTCTGGAGTCATTGTTCCATTATCTTGTCTACTACCAATACCTGCAAAATCTTTATGTAAGGTAGGTAATTGAGAAGATACAAAAGTATTACCGTTCCATTGATACCAAGAATTATCGTTTAGGTTAAATACATTAATTTCTTTATTACCCTCCGATTGAGCCATTGCTACTGCCCATCCTGTACCTCCTTCTACTGTTTTACCTCCTTTTGCTATAGGGGCAATAGCTACTATTTGAGTAGAATTTTTAACTTGATACCAGTTTCTTGCTAATAAATCTAATACTTCTTGTCTTTTAGGGTTTTTATTAAGAAGTTTACCAGCTTGTTTTACCTTTTCATAACCCTCTTCGAATTGTTCTTTTGTTAAAGCTATGTTACCTAAAGGGGTTTTGTTACCGTAATAATAGTGGTTATGAGTATCCTGTCCAAATTTCTTTCCAACAGTATCAAACATACTGTCTGCACCTAAAGCTCCTCCTGAATGGTTTGTTATTTCTGATAATTTAGGTACTTCTTTTCCAATAATTATATACCTTTCCTCTTTAGTAGATTCTAGTGTTTGTGGAGAAGTTTCTAAAGCTTTAGAGGCAGCAGGGTATACTTGTAAAGGTACGTCTATTGTATTACCTATACCTAAAGACTTAAATAAACTTAACTCAACTTGCTGTCCTAGCATATGGTGTACGTTAGCCAAAGCGTTAGGTCCAATACCTCTACCTCCAAACTTAAACCTTGCCTTAACTTCCATTTGAAATTTAGGTGTAGTTCTTTCTAAAGCAGTAACAGTATCTGTAATACCTTTCTTCTTCTTGTTGTTCTTTGCTAGTTGCTTTAAAGCTTCTTCTGCAAATCCTAAAGGTGAAGTCTTAAGTATATAAGAATGTTCACTATGTCCTACAGCGTTAAAGATATCAAGTAATCTATTCTCTAAAGCTTTACGTACATTTTGTTTTTCAACAGAGAAGTTTTCAAATTGTTCTAGTAAAGGTAACTCTGATAAAGTAGCTATTTGTATAGCAGATTGTAAGTTTATATCAAACAGCATATCAGATTTGTGAGCTACAGTTTGATCTTTTAAAGAATAGTACTCTTCTAAAGTCTGGTCCTTACCTTCTTTAACAGCTTTCCTGTAACCTTCTACATAATATTTCTTAATCTCTTCTGCTCTCTTTTCAATATGTTCAACAGGCATACCCATACCTTCCATTTGAGCGTTATAAGTACTCAACATTTGTTTAAGTATAGCTGAATCTGGGGAATTATCTTCTATTGATAATATAGTATAATCAAAGAATCTTTCAATTCTCTTTAAGCCTTTTACATTATCCTTATCTAACTGGGTTGCGATATTATAATAACTACTTTTAGTCTCTGGACTTAAATGTTGGAATAACTGCTCTCCTAATTCATAAGCTTCCTGTAAAAACTGAGTATTTTCAGTATCTTTAGTATTTCTATAAACACTTTGTAATTGTTGATTTAAAGAGTCTTTAAGGGAAGATTTATTAGTATTGATGCTTTCACCTAACCATTCCTTAATAGCGTCTATTTCAGCCTTATATGAGGCTTTAATCCTTGTTATCTCGTCCTTCTTAAGGAAGTTCATGTATTTAATAACATCCCTATTGGCATTGTCATTCACCCAATCAATATAACGCTCTTCTATTGTAGAATTATTATCATTTCTATATTGTACTTTAGCACCAGTTCTATCATAATTATGTCTTATAACATATAACTTATCAATGTCAAAGTCAAATCCTCCTAATGCAGTACCTTCTCCTGGTAGTATAATAACATCCCCAATTGAATCTGGTAAGAAATCTACTATTTCAATCATGTACATTGAGTTAGGTCCCTGAGTAGGTATACGATACCCTAAAGTAGTAAGTTCCTTATGTCTTTTCAGATAGTTAATTCTCTGTGTATCTGTTAAGTTTTCATAGTTAGGAATCATGGTCTTAAATAAACCAACTGAAACAACCCCTTCCATGTTACCTCTTTCGTTAGACATCTTTAACTCCTCCGCATATAAAGCTTTACCCTCTTTGGTTTTAGAGTTATGTACTTTTCTAAGACCTAGATTGGTCATTTGAATAAATACATTACCGGGTAAGTTAAGATCTATAGTAGACTTCTTATTTAAAGAAAGAAATCTTGCTTCGGTCCATTTTCTATTACCAGGAATAGCGTCAAATTCAATATATTTTTCACCAGTTTCGTTTGTTTTATAAGAATCTGCAATATATTCAGGCATACCTGAGTTAAGAGCTTCTTCTCTCATGGCTTCCATTAGAATACCTATATCTGTAAACTTATTATCTTTGTCAAGACCTAGTTTAGATTTAAAATCTCTATTACCTTTATTAGATAGTTCAGACCTAACTGCGTTAAATTCTCTTTGTAAAGCTTCTCCTTTGATAGTTTCATCTTTAGATATATGATAATCCCCTTCACGTTTAATATTAGCAACTCCTACTTTTTGCATCTGAGATCCTGCTAATACAGTATTAGAATCGTGAGGGTCAGTTACCAACTGTCTTCTTAGATTCTCAAAAGATTGTTGATAAACCTGTATCTTAGAAAGATCTGTAAATTCTTCTGCTTCTTCTTCGTTTTTAAATATACTTCTTCTATCTTGTATACCTATCTTAGTAGCAGTATGAAACTTAATTTGGTCTATCGGGGATAAAGTAGAGTCATTAGCATATTTGCCAGTCAAATCCATCCTGTCTATTAAGTCCTCTAATTGAGTATCTTTATATACAGGCCTAAATACTGTAGCCAGTGACATCTTATCAAATACTGGAATAGCATTACCATCTACATAGTTGACTTTCATATAAGTCATCTTTAAAGGCTGCATTACAATATCGTTAAGAGCTAATTTATCTTCTTCTAGGAAATAGTCAAATTGTGGATCTTGTAATATCTGATAAGAATGTTCTTTAATTTCAGACCATTCTCCCAGTCTAATAGCTACTGCTCTGTACATCGCAGGAGATATTAAAGTTTGACCATCAGTTTGGTCTATTTTTTTTAAAGCCTTTAATCTTTTAGTAGCTAGTTCTCTAGCATCTATATCATTAGTAGCCAGTCCTTCTTTTTGATAAGACTTAACATGCTTATCAAATACTTCTTGGTAGTACTTGCTTTCAAATACGTGACTAGTAAAGTAAGTAACGTTATAATCTTTTTCATGTACCAGCCTCTCTCCTGGATAATAATCAGAAGGAAAAGTAAGTCGCATGTTATCTCCTGTAGAAGTATAACCAGTAAGGCGTTTAAGTTCGTCTTCTGTTGTTTTAAATGCAGCAGGGTCACCAGTTATTACTTTATTAGATTCAAATACTCCTATAGAGGTATTCACTAGGTGGTTAGCTAACAGTTCCCTAATAACTTCATCTTGGTTCATTTCCCAATCTACAGTACCAAACTTATCTTTAGATATACTCTCTAATTGTGCAGAAGAAAGTAAATTATTTATAAGACTTGTTCCAAATCTTTCAAGAATACCTACAGATTTAACGTATTGTATTTCTTGTTCTAGCTTTTCTCTTAAAGAATAGTTTAAAGCTTCTCTTACTTGACTTCTAGACCAATTAATATCATAACCATTAAAGTCAGTAAACTCACCTCCTCTACCTAGATATTTCCTAGTACCGTCTGATTTTTGAATATATACATGTTTATTATTTCCTAAAGTAACTAATGCTTCTCCAGTTTTTACAGAAGGAGCTTTTGTTACATAATGAAAATACTCATACAGATCTCTATGTTCAGTTTTACCTTCTACTGCAAGATCTATTTGTTCCCTAACATGCTTAATTCTTTCTACTTCATCTTTATAGTAGCCTTCGTATATATCTAAAATCTCTTTATTAAAGTCACCTACTTGAGAAAGATTAACTTTAACAGTATCTACTCCTGTAAAATAATAGAATGAACTTCTATCTGCAGGGGTAGGAGGAGTAATATAACCATTGAATATAGAACCTACTCTCATCAAGTAGTCTTCTAGTTCTGTAAGGGCTTTATATTCTCTACCAGAGTCATACTCGTCTGTTCTAGAGAAAGAAGATTGTACTTGAGTACCAAATCCACTAGGGTCTTCTTTAAGCTTTTTAAGGAATAAAGAATTCGCATTATAAGGGATAGCTAATCTCTTATCTACTTCACTAGGATCATTTACAAGTTTCTTAATTACATCGTTAAGGTAAGTATTTAAACTGATAGTATAATACTTCTTACCCCCAGGGCCTAATACAGTACTGTCTGGCACATAGCTTTTAGCTAAAGACATTGCTTCTGCAATTTTTCTTATAGCTAACTCTTTACTTAAAGCGTTCTCTCTAGTTAATTTCTTCTCAGGTATCCCATTAAGAACTTTATAAATAGAGCTCTTTTCATTAAATACAAATGCTAAATCTACAGTTATAAGACTGTGTAAAGCCCTACTAACATCTGTACCCTTATCATTAATAAGTACGTCTAAAGTTTCGTTATCTAAAGGTACACTTATCTTATTAAAAATAGTAATTACCCTGTCTCTTAGTTCATCATAGTTAGATAAAGTTCCTCCATTTTTAGTAAAGTCTTTAATAGTATCCCTTATAATAGAAGTATACTCTTTTATATCATCATTAAACATTTCCTTATTAGGTACAGGTGTTTTACCTTTTTCCCTATCAAAGTATGGAGATTTCAAGAAGAATGTAGAAGACCAATCTCTAGTAAATGTTCTAACAGCTGTTTGGATAACTGGAGTTAAAAACGAGAATACAGGGGTACCATCTTCCATATTAATTAAAGAGTCTATATATGTTACATTTTGTTTATTAAATGTTACATAAAACTGAGTCTTTAGATTTTCATCACTATTTAATTTCTTAAGTAGGGACTGAAAAGTAAAGTTGTCATCTGCTAATTTAGTTAGCTTTTGCATCATATGTTCTATATCAGTAGAACCGTCTAACGCTCTGTATATTTTAATCCAAGTAGGTCCGAAATCTACTAAAGAAGTTAAACCTGTAAGTTTACTACGTTCTTTAGACTTAGGTAACATACTAATAAGTAACTTAATAGAAGTAGCTATGTTATCTTTAGCGTCTAATTCAAATGCAGATTTACCATGCCTTCCTAATTCCTCTCTAGAAGTACCTTCAATTTCATCTATTTCTTGAGCATCATTGTTAAATTTAATTTTTAAAGTACGCATATGGTCTACAAGAGCCCCTTGCATAGCTTCTTTATTTTTAAGTATCTCTTCAAACATATCTGCAATACCTGAAACTAATTCTGCCTGTCCAGGATTAACCGTAGCTACAGTTCTAAGTCTGTCTACACTTTCATCTAAATTTTTCCATAAAGAACTAAAATTAAGTTTCTTAACGTCTTGCACATCACTTAATAGTATGTTCTTTAATTCTCCTGTCTTAGGGTCTGTTTCAATTAAACCGCTAGTTTCTGTAAGCATTTTAAACAAGTTACTTCTAACTTCTTTAAACGTCTCATAGTCAGTTATCTTATCAAACTGTACTCCTTTAATTTCAAAGTTAACTACTTTGTCTTTCAGTTGTTGATATCTTTGTTGAGGTATTTGACTATATTTAAACTTGCCTTTATCAATAGACTCAAACAGTTTATCAATTTCTAGGTTATCTAATCTAGTACTTCCAGTAAACCAGTTATATAAATAGTCATATAATCTAGTAAAGAAATCTTTAATCTTTCCTACCAAAGTTTTAGGCTGTTCTTTCTTCTCTGTACGATTAATCATATAAGACCTAAACTCTTCTGCTAAACGTTCTTCAACATCTTTAACAGTAGAATCTTTCATGTCGTACCTAGTTCTTGCTTCATCATAAATAAAAGCACGTTCTTTAGCGGATAAATATCCTACCGATACTCTGTGAAATGCTTCGTGATAAACAGTACCTTCTTCAGCTAGGTTAAACACTTTAAAGGAATCCCTTAGAAATTGTCCAAATGCGTGCTTATTATTACCTAAGTCTATCAAAGCATCCAATTGTTCAACTGGTATGTTTTTACCTGTCCTAGAGCCTTTAAAACGACTATTTAACCACCCTAGCTCCTTCTTAAGATCTATTTTGTTATATTCTTTAGGGGTAGACGACGTAGATCTAAATATAGGGAATATATCATCTATACTAGTATCTCCTGTATTCTTTCTAGGAGGAGTAATTCCAGTATCTTCTGGCTTACCTGTTTCCGGTTTATCTTTAATATCAGTATCTTCTATTACTGTTTCTTTTGATAAAGGTTGAAACATTGGAAGTAAAGACTCTAAATCTACAGATGTTATTTTATATAAACCATCCTCCCTATATACTATACCAAGTTCTTTAATTTGATCTAGTAAATTATTAGAATCTTTGAAATTTATTTTAAGTCCTATTTGTAAGTCTGTGGGGCTCGCATTAAAAGTTTCGCCGTCCCTTTCTGAAACATCTTTTAAATACTTTACAGCTTTATGCAATAAGGGGGAAGGAGAAGATATTCTTTTAGAAAGATCTAGACTTTTAATTGTTTTTTCTTTTCTATTTTTTTTATATTTTTCAGGTATATTTAAATCTAAAGAAATAAAATCTGTTATATTCTTAGGGTTTATTTGAAAATCTTGTGCTATAGGATCAGTACTGCCTGTTATTTCAGTTTTATCTATATCTTTTTTTATAATATATAAAGTAGGAGCTTCGTACCCAAATCTTATAGCGTAACTTAGGGCCTTTATAGGAGAAGCTGCAAAGTGAAAATAACCTTTAGGGGTTCTTACTCCAGAGGCTTGAGCTATTCTTCTAATTTCTAAATTTTTAAATTCCCCTGTTTGAAAATACTTAGAATCAAAATTAGTAAATCTAGGACCTCCATGAAAAAGAACATCCTCTTTTTTCCAACCTTTTTCTTTTAATTTGCTTTCTATATCTAAAAGAATATTATCTTTTATTTCATTAATACCCTCTTCTACTTTAGGAGTTTCTTTAACTTCAGGTTTTATAGTGACGGTAGCCTTAGGTTCTGGTTTAGCTACAGGTTGGCTAGCTTTAATCCATGTAAACCATTTACCAAATATCCTATTAAACTCTTTTACTTTAGCCGCATCAGTTACCTTAAAATGGCCTACAGATTGTAGATTCTTAACAACTTCAGCTTCTCCTTTAGTTGAGTAGTTGAATTTACCATCTTTAATATGCCCTAATACAGTTCTATTACCTGCTGTTTCAAAGTATACTTCACTACCGTCTACTAATGTTTTAAAGTCATTAGCGTCATTTAAAGATACAGTAGCTTTAGTAACTGGAACTGCTTTAACTGGAGTTATAGGCCTAGTTACTGTAGTAGATTTAGAAGAAATAGGGTTAATAACTTTTAACGCTTGTTCTAAAGTCATTTTAAAAGTACTCATTTTAGCACCTTTTCCCTCCTCTACAATGCCTAACCTGATAAGTTCGTTCATTATAGTTTCGTCCATCAAGTCTGTACCAAATATTCTAGATATTGCACTTCTTCCTGGATTTTCAAGTCTGAATAATTCAGCTAGCCTTAAAGCATTTATTTTTACTTCAGTGGGGGCGACTTCTGTTTCAGTTTTAGATTTAGTTTGATTTTTTGTCCTAGCTTCAAAGTCTTTCTTAGAATTCTGATTTGCTTCTTTAACGTCTTTAGTTTCAACTTTAACATCAGAGAAATCCATACCAGCACCTAATACATCAAATACTACAGCTGGATCTTTAAATAATGACTTAGTCCCAGGTACTACATCTAAATCTGTAGATAGCATCCCTGAACG
>Ga0222649_1000218_pt1 | contig 21309 bp, 18 predicted proteins | sample AntAcemetagen337_FD_179865 | JGI IMG/M metagenome (GOLD analysis project Ga0222649, IMG submission 179865) | Saline water microbial communities from Ace Lake, Antarctica - #337 | ecosystem: Environmental > Aquatic > Non-marine Saline and Alkaline > Saline | place: Antarctica: Ace Lake... | reverse complement strand
TCGTACCCTTAAAGATTTGCAAAATAGTTATAAAGAATGATAACAAATAAAATGAGTACATAATCTTTTTATTTTAAGAATATTATAGAAAAGTTTAAAAGTTATAGAATTAATTAATTATGTACTCAAATGGTATTCTTAAAGTTTTGCAAAAATAGTTATAAAGAATGCTAACAAATGAAATGAGTACATAATTTATTTATTTCAAGAATATATAGAAAAGTTTGAAAGTTATAAAAATATAAGATTATGTACTCGTTTAAAAATTGATATATGTTATATTGTTAATAACATAAAATGATTAAAACTAAAAAAATATCTCCATTAAGATATCCTGGGGAAAAACCAGAGCTTGTAAGTTATTTGATGAAGCTATATTAGAACATTTTAACATTAATAATATAGATACTATAATTTCTCCCTTTTTTGGAGGAGGTTCATTTGAGTTTTATTTACAAAACAAGTATAATATTAGATTAATTGTTAATGATAAATTTAAACCATTATATAGTTTTTGGAAACAGGTTAAAGATAATAAAAAAATATTATGTGATGAACTTAGAAAAGTCCAGTCTGTTTCTAAAGAACAATTTATTGATTATAGGAATACTATTATGAGTATAACTGACAATATACTACAACAATCTATTCAATATTTTATTATAAATAGATGTTCTTTTAATGGGTCTACATTATCGGGAGGATTTTCAAGTGAAGCAAGTAAAAAAAGATTTACGGAATCATCTATAAATAGAATTGAATCTATGGACTTTACGAATATTAATATATATAATGAAGACTTTGTAGAATTTATAAATGATAAAAAATATGAAAAGTCTATAATGTTTTTAGACCCACCATACTTTTTAGAAAAAAACTCAAAATTATATGGTAATAATGGAGATATGCACGAAGGATTTAATCATGATTTACTATTTGATATATTAAATAAAAATAAAAATTGGGTATTAGCATATAATAATTGCGAATACATAAGAAGTCTATATAAAGACTATATTATCATAGATGTTAAATGGTCTTATAGCATGAATGCTAAAAAGAAGTCTTCAGAAATTATTATTATATCTAATTGATATAGCAATATTCTAAATTATCCGGTAGTTTAAGTTTATCATCTAAACTATAATTACTTTCTTTTAATTTTTTAATATTTTTTGGCTGACATGCAACAATAACAGATAATACACAATATCCATTATTATTTTTTTTAGTATGTATTTTTGTTCTTATTCTTAATCGTTGTTCGCATTCAAATTCCGGAACTTTGAAATCGCATGTATCGTTTCCTAAATGATACAATCCTTTATCAGATATTTGAATATATTTATAGTTTTTTAATAGTATCGCTTGGGCAATCAATATATATATCATTATAAATATCAGTTTAATTCTTTATTTTAATCCATTCTTCATAAATACTGGTATATTTCCATTAAATAATAAATTATTCGATATTATATTTTCAAAAGTCTCTTTAGATTTATCAGGTATTTTATTTTTTGTACTGCCGACCCATTTTTTATTAACATCGTCGTATTTTAAACTACATTGCATCCAATTGGGTGTTTTATATTTTTTGATTTCTATAGGAATATCTCCTTTACAAATCATATTACATTCTATATCATTTTTAGAACAGCATCCGCCTAATTCATTTTCTTTTTGATTATTAAAAGAGTTTCCGTTCATTTTACACATTTTAACAATTTTATAAATTTGCAATTCATATTTTTTACCCATAATTGAAGAATTTATACCTTTCTTATTATTATCATCTATCATTTGTAATTTTGTTCAACAAAATAATTACAAAATATCAATTTTTAAATCTTTATTTGTGTATATTCAACATCTTTAAAATAAAGTTCAAAAAATATTATATTATATTAATTTCAATTATCTTATTGAAAAATGTTTAACATCTTCTCAATACATTTATAATTAAGAATAATTTTTATAATTCTGTAATAATAAAAATAACCACTGTTATTGATAATGAATACATTTATAATCAAAATATTTACAAGGTTCTTAAATAATACAACCTAATAATATAGTTTTATTTTATATATCTAGAACATAATAATACATTTCTAAAATAAAAAGATTATTTACACGAAATAAATCTAATATTATAACATATTAATATCCTCATTCTATATAGAATAATGAAAAAAGAATTAGAATACGCAGAGTTAAACTATGCTCCAAATGTTGGAGTTCCAGTACCTCCTAAAAACGCTGGACTATATACAGGAGAAGTACTATTTGATAAAAAACCGTGGGGTAATAATTATAAACAACCTTCTGTTTTTCCAGATGCTGTTGATTTTAGCGGACAATTTTATGCTAGTCATCATATACCATCATTTAATAGACCAGGAAATAATACTGTTGTAACGAGTATGTTTAAAAAATATACGGAAGAAGATAGCGTTTCTAATAATGAAGATAATTATAACATATTTTGTCATACTAATAGTAAAGCACTAGGATGAGGTTTTTTAATAACATCTTTATGTTTTCTTAAAAAATCGCATATATATTTGTATGTTTCATCGACTTGTTCGAATGTAACACCTCCTGTTATTAACACACTTCCGCTTTCAAATAACGCACCAGTAACTTTTTTACAATCATCAATGCTTTTTCCTGTTCCTTTTCCATAACAATTTTTTGGACACGAACATATCCCGTTTTTTTTATTATTACATTCATTCCAGAAATATTCTAATTTGACGCCTTGATAAATACCAGGCTGAAATGAACATTTATTATTATATTCATCTCCTATGAATAATTTATGTATTTCTCTTCTTTTTACTTCAAATCCTTTAGTAAGTTCAGGGTCTGTATAAACCTTAAAGTCTGTATTAATCATTCTAATTTTAAAGTTTTGATATTTTAAATCCAAAACATAATCTTCTTGAACATTAATAATAATATTTTTGTCAATATTATTATATATTTCTTTGATATTATCAATAATGGTATTAACAATTATTTCAGTATCTTCAACACTTTTAATTCCAGTAAGTTGAATATTACCATTTTTGAAAATTTTTACATTAGGTATATATTTCTCTCTAAATCTATAAATAACAGTTACCTGATTATCAAATCTGTTTTTTTTCATTTTATCTTTTTTACTTTTCCTTCTCTTTTTTGGATATACACCTTTTGATACATCTGTTCCATCTTTCATAAACTGTGCCCACACCAACGAATTATCTACTTCGGGTGTATCTGATACAATAATATTATCAAATAATATTCCTAAATTGATATTAATCGAACATCCTATATTAGCATTACAAGTAATTGTTGAAATTCTATATTTTGAAAAATAAATGTCTGTCATATTTTCTTATATATATAAATGTATATTCTTATATCATTTTTTATTAAAAAACGGATTTATATTTTTAGCAATTTGTGTTTTTTCCTTATAAATATCATTTTTAATATGCATATTATCTGTTATATTTTTTAAATACGATGTATTTACAATTTCATAATTATAATTTGTTAATATCATCGGTGGTAAGTTTAATAAATGCGTTTTATCATTTGTTAAATGACCGCTTCTAAACTCTTCTATTGTCATAGGTCCATTAAATATTTTTAATAAAAATCTTGAAGGAGCTGGGCGAACAGGATGAGAAACACCAAAATGCTTACTTAGCATTTGTATTAAACTATTAATTTCCCAAACCTTATAACTACCGCAATGAGATGCAAAATTATAGGCATTAGCACATTCTAATGAGCAAAAGTTCCCAAATAATATATATGTATCTGTTTTAACATTATATTTATATGGCATTCCAAATGTTCTATTATTTATTGGATGACAACACCAATAGCAATTATTATGAGTATTTATAATATTTTCATTATATTCTTTATTAGATAAAGAAGTTTCATTATTCGAAGATATGCTCGCGTCATTTATAATATTATCTTGAATGTTATTGTAAATATTTGATTCATTTAAATAAAAACAATTAGGTTCATATGGTTCTGGATTTTCTAATATTTCTGTATCAACGCTTTCATTCATTTTAGATATTTGACATTCCGATATTTGCAATTGCAATATAATATCTTCATTATCAACAATCGATATATCTTTTACCATAGTATTTAATAAGTTCTTTTTCTTTACATTTAATGTTTTATCATCAATAACTTTTGCTTTTCTTGGCATATTATATTTTAACTTTTAAATATAGTAACGGCTTTATCATTTATATATCTTTATTATCAAAAAAGTCTTTGAAATAACTAATACTATTTATTAAATCTCTATTAATTTTTATATTAGGTTCTTCTGTTTTAGTTTTGAATTTTACATTATCACTTGACTTTATACATTTTTCTTTTATTTCTTTTATCTCGCGATTTAATGAATTAATTGTATCAATTAAATATTTTATAATATATCCCGCTAATAAAATTATAATTAACGTAAATAAATCCATTATACTTATTAGAAAAAGAAGATTATAAAATTACACATATTTTAAACGCGCCTGCCCATTAATAACACTTAATATATTAATTTCTTTTATAAATATGCTTACATCGTATGTTATTTTTTCTTCAGAGTTTGTTAAACTATTTATACTATTAATCATATCTGTATATGATTGTTCATTTGAATAATCATTTAATTCGAATTGAAGCGATGTTGTTATTTTTGAATTATTATAAGATCCGGAAGTATTAATTTTTTCTGGAAATAAAGCAAATGAATAACAATAAATACCTGTTCGTGGAATATTAGTATGATTATAATATGGCTGTATTTGATTATAAAAATTAGCATCATATTCTACTCTTTCTGTTTGATTAATCCATGTTATTTTTGCTTTTTTGAGAATACCCATACTTTCATTGTATGTATGTTGTGCGGTATAGTTAATATAATTATTAAAATTATTAATAATATCACTACGTCTTATAGTCCATATATATTCCTTAATATGATTGTTTGCGTTTGTTATGTTATATTTACCATCGCTACCATCACCAATTGCCTTTTTAACTGTATCTATAACATAATTTATAGTATTTGTATCCAACAACATTCTACTTCTTTCTATACTATCCAAAAAAACATATGTTAAATGTAATTTATTATTTACGTCAAATGTGGTCAATACTCCATCATATTTTATAAACTTATATATATTTATTTTATTATTAGGATTTATATTATTATATAAATAACTGCTAACGTGTGTATTTAATTTTTCTGACCATACAGTGTATAAAGCTTCAATTGCATTTAAATTAGTTTCAACAACAAGTTTTATTTCATTATTTGCTAGTTTTAACAATGGTAATGCTAGAGATGGATTTCTTGTAAACCAAAAATGTAATGGAACCTGAATTTCTCTTTCTTTTATACTTGGTATAGTATCCGTTAAAATTGAAGTCGCGGGATAATTAACAGTAATAATTTTATTATTAATAATTGTTACTTTTGGATTTGTAGTAACAGGATCTGTATATTCTGGAATATTTCCAATTAATTTATTATAATTCGTTCCGTCCTTATTTGTCAATTCATTCCATATATTCATCCATTCGCCATATATCGTTTCTATCGTTTGACCCGCTATTACGAAAAATGTCTTATGTATATAATTAAATCCTAAATTATTAACCCATCTAAACTTAAAGTCATTGGAAGAATATATGGCTGGGACTTTAAAACTTAAAAAAATATTACTTAATAAATCACCGTGTCTTTTTATTTCATATGTCATTGTTGCACTTCTAAATAATCCATTATTACCATTATTTATAGGAGTTATTTCGTGATTTTCCATAGAAAAGTTTGTGTGTTTTTTATAAACATATTTATAGTAATTAATACTTGCGTTTGTTAATATAAATTGTTCCATCGCATGACCTGTTATAACCAATTGCATTAATCCACCGCCCATTTTATTATAGTAATACTATAATAATATTTTATTATCATCTTATATATCTTTACTTTTAATGAATGCTGATATAGCATTAAATGTTCTATGACCATTATAATGTTCTACAAGTTCTTCATTTTTTACAAGTATTATAGATGGAAATCCGGTTATATTAAACCTTTCTATTCTATCCATTTTTTCAAGACGATTATATTTTTTTAATGTTACATTTTCCCAGTTTTCTGCTTCTAATTTTTCCCATATTTTTGATTTATTAAAATCAATACAATGTCCGCATCCATCCATGTAATAATATTCTAAAGTATATTTTTTATCACTATTGAATTTTTCTGCTATTTTTTTATAATTAAATCCCCCTAACGCAATAATTGCTATAATGATAAATATAGTCATTATCGCTAATATCTCACTCATATACTCGTTTTTTTTCATTATATACTCTAAAATATTATCAGATAATAAAATCACAATTGTGTTTAACAATTTTCCTATATTCTAATAATAAACCTTCTTTATTGCTATTTTTAGTAAATGCAAGTAAATTATAAAATATAATATCTTTATATATATCATTATTATTTACATCTTTTATAAAACTAATAAACATATTTTCTTTTATAATGAAAATACGTTTGTCAATTAAATCGTAATTAATATATTCATACTTATCTATTATAAGAACATCGTAGTCTTTTTTTTTAAAAAAATCAACATATAAATCAATATTTTCATTGCAAATTATTATTGTTCTATAAATAGAATGCGTGCTATAAATAGTTTCAATACTATGTAGAAAGTCTTGACACCTTGATATATCGCTTGTAATATTCATCGATATATTATATATATATTTTTTCTGCTTTATGTATATATCTATAATATTATTTATATAAGATTATTCATATAAAGTATAATATACATGACTGAACAAATTGTTAAAATTAATTTTTTAGATTTTCAAGATAAATATAATAAAATATCTTGTATCCCACAGGACATTCTTTTAAAAGTATCGCAGTTAAAAGAAAAATATACTTGCTTTAGTTCTTTTTATGATCCAAAAATGATATTGGCAAAAAAAGTATATACAAAAAAAGAAAAAGACGGAGATAATAATAATAAAAAAAGATTTCATATAATTATACCTAACTTTACAAATAATTCTATCGTAAAAAGAAATCTAATCGGTCATCTTAATAAATTAACGTTAAAAAATAAAGATATTATTTATGAAAAAATAAAAAATATAGTTATTGAAAATAATAACGAAGAGTTTTTTACATTAATATGGGGATATATTAAGATAAACGATGGCGATATATATATAGATATATTATCTTTTTTCGAAAAAGACTTTTATGACGAAATGATAGAAAAATTATGGAAAGATTATAATGATAATGAACATTGGAAACCACCGAAGTATATATATGATAATAATTTACTATTATTAAACGATGAATATGAACTGTATTGTAATTATATAAAATGGAAGAAATCTACGCATAATATAAATAAAGCGTGGACTATAGTTAAAAAAAATGAAATACCGGAATTAATAAATAGAATATATGATTATATGTATAAAATAATAAACGAAAGAACGGTTCATAAATATATTATAGACATATTTATGGAACAAATCTATAAGTTTTTAAAAATAGAAAAGTCTATAGATGTTATTAATAAAATAAAAAGTCTTGATACAACCAATTATAATTCAACAACAAAATTTATAATCTATTATATTGTAGATTTATAAATATAAATAATTTCTATATAATAGTATAGAGTAAGAATAAGTAAATATGAAAGGTTCGGAAAACAACTTGTCATTTTACAGTAGTGTGATTATTCAAATGATATTTGCAATATTATTGATTATAATTTACGCATATTTATATAAACTTGAAAATATCGGTTGTGAATGTGCCGAACACCCAAACAAAGACTTTATTAAGAATTTTACATTAGTCGCTCTATCGTATTTCTTAGTAACTTCATTTGTTTCGGTTTCTAGTATTGCTAAAAATATGGGTCCCGCTGTCGTACAACTATTAGCAATGGGTACATTCATATTTTTCCTAATATTCGTTGTATATATATATTATGCTTTTGATTATGTTAGATTTTTGACAAACGAAAAATGCAAATGTTCGGAAGATATGAGCCGAGATGTAATAGCAGTTGGAACAATGGTTTCATTATTCCTTTTCCTAACATTATTATTTACTATTATCATTGTCCCAATTTTAATAAGTACCTTATCAACATTATTAGGTAAAATAGAGTTATTCGAAGAAGAGGTTGAAAATACCGTGAGAGATCCTATGCAAACTATCCGCAAAACTCCTGGACTTATTTCAAAGTCCGTAAATGATATCGGCTCATTTGTTAATAAATCAGCTCAAAAAATAAGTAATGTACGCTCAAAGTCTAAACGATAAATATTATATATAAACTTTTTTTTATAAAAATTAATTTAAAGATTTAATGTGCGTGTATTTTTACGAGGACGTCCGCCCGAGGATTGTCTTAATATCTTAATATCCGCAGTATCTTCTAAAATTGATGTTATTTCTTCGTCGCTAACAGATAAAGTTTCTATATTGTCATCATTATCTTCAACCGAAATCTTACTATGCATGTTTCTTATTATATTATCAACATCTTGCTCTGGTCTATTTATAGAATTATTATTCATACCATAATTTGCATTCATATTATTAGAACTCGGCATCTGTCTTGGCATAATATCCGGAGACATAGAACCACCATTTAATGTTCCAAATATATTACTTACCATATTAAATAATCCCATACTATCTGAACCGCTATTGGTTTGTTTCATAGGTTGTTCTATTTTGTTATTACCCATCATATATTGTTTTGCCGCGGCATTTTGAAATTGTTTCATTAATTCAGGATCTGATTTAAGCACATTTTCAACATCAGGCATTGGTTGTTCTTTAAACATGCGACTTGTCAAATGAAACATAAATGCGCTCCCTGACAAAGAAATAAACAACCGGAGTTCGGGAGCCATTTTTTTACCAGTAGATTTATACTTACAATGCAATTCTTCAAAAATATCATCATAATCGTTTATATTTTCATTAACTTGTTCTGACCATCCATCTAATTTAATAGTAAAAGGGTCATAACGACTATTCATATATTCAGTTCCAGATATAAACGCCATAAGCATTTTTTGTTGAAATCTTACGCTACCATCTAACTCTTTCTCGCGAATTATACGATTATATTCAGACTTCATTTCGTCAAAGTCAGAGTTCATATTAAACTTGAAAGGAACCTTAAAACCTTTTGATTCTAATCTGTCTAATTGGTATATTATCTCTTTTTTTTCATTTATTTCATTTTTGATTATTTCTTTAGGGCTTAAATTTCGTTTCTTTATTATTTTACTTCCTTCACTTTCATTATATGATTTAACGCTTTCATCTTGTTCTTCGCTTTCATTGCTTTCAAAACTACCTGCGTTACTTTCATTTCCTTTACTCGCGATACTGCCTTTACTGCTTTTACTGCTTTTGCTACTATTACTGCTTTTGCTACTTGATTTGCTACTATCGGTATCATAATCTTTAGACTTTTTATTATAGTCATGTCTTGATTTATTTTTCATATATTTTTCTCTATCTCCTTTTCCGGATACAGAACTTGCCCGAGAAGATGATCTTGAAGACATTGACATAACATCCGAGCTTATTTTGCTTTTATTAAATAAAACATCATCATCTATAAAGTTATTTTGTGTTACTCTATTTTGCTTATGGGGGATATCAAAATTAAAAGAATTAGTATCAAAACTCTTTTTATTTAACTCTATTAAATCGTCATTTTTATTATTGAGATTTGATATATTGGACATATTATATATTTAATTGGCTATCAATTGTTTATATATTATAATAATTTTAATACATATATAAAAACGCATAAATATATGTTGAAAAAAATGATTTAATTATATAATACATTATACTTGTCTAATGATTCGTCTTTAATATTTGTTCTAATATATGCAACTGCCTGAAGACAAGCATCGCTCAAATCATCTTTCTTTTTATTTTCAGAAAAAATACTTGACAATACTTCATTGTCTTTAATATAATTACTACATATATCAATACTTAATTTTTTATTAATTTTATATTTATCCTTTCGAAACCCTTTCGCATTTTTAGGACTTTCTGTTATATTTTGTATTTCTGGTTTATAATCATGCGTTTTAGTTTTTAATGATGCGTTTACAAGTATTACGTTTTTAATGTCTTTATCCCAATATTTTATTAAACTAAAATAACAATAAATTATATGTTGGATTGTTTTCATAATTCCATTTAAATTAGACGGTTGATTTTCTATTAAAACATAATCTATAACCTCGATGCCTCTTAATTTTAAATCACCTATAATGTTATCCATTTCAATATATATACGCTCAGATATATCATCTATTCCTTTAATTTCTTTTTTACTCTCTGCTAATGCTATTATTCGCCAATCTATAATTGTTATAACATCCGTTTTTTTTAATATACATAATGCTAAATTTTTTACGCCAATATCAAAACTTACATAAATCATAATAAAGATATTCCTATTAAGTGCTATATCTTTATACTTTTTTTCATAATATATAAAGTATGTTTATTATATTCTTGTATATTATTACTTTTAATATGTGTTATTAGATCCTTCCAAAATGTATCATTTCTAAACTTATAATTATATTTATTTATTTTTTTATATTTTTTATATAACCATTTATGTACTTTATCTTGTACTTCACTTTTTTTACTACGGATATTATGTATTTTTTTTGACGATATTAAAGATGAGATAAAAGTTTTCAATAGTTCATTATCATGATAATCTTCTGGAATATTATCCCATAGATAATTAAATTTAATATAATTATATGTTGAACATATTAATAAGTTTTCAGTATAATCTATGAATGTATCATTGTTATCTATTATAAGAAGTTTTTTAGAAATATCATAAGTTTTTGGCATTTTCATAGACTTTAAAATTAATGGTAATATTTTAACAACGGACTTCTTATATACACCATATTTATCTATTATACAATTATTTCTTGTGAATATTGGTCTATTAAACTTGATATTATTTTGTTTTTCTATAATACTAATCTCTTTATGTGCCCACGACTTTTCAGATGCTGTATATATATATATAAAACTATTGGGATATTGTTTTTTAATTTCTAACATAAACTTATTAAAAAATGGTCTTATTAAAAGAGATTCATTATTGTAACTCTCACATAAACTTTTTTCACATAATGTTTTATTTTTTAATAGTTTTTGATTACTATTATTTCTAATTATTTCGTGTATATTATATATATCACATTGATATCTGCAATCTCCAATTATTGTACCATCTAAATCTAAAATAAATACATATGGTTCTACATTATTATTCATTAAATTATAGTTATAACTACTATATTATATTTACATTATTTAATATCTGCATATTCTAATCTTTTTTCATATTCATCTTTTACGAGACTTCTTCTTTTATCTATAAACTTTGACATACTATCATAACCAGCATATATCATACTTTCAATCTGGTCATTTGTTAATATCATTTTAACACCCATTTTATCAAGTTTAAAGTTTAATGTTTTTTGATTTGTTATAATAGTTGGCATATAATAATTATCTATTTCCGAAGTATTTATCTGTTTTAATAAAACTTGTTGTGTTCTTAAAATATCAAAAATATTAAATAATTGTTTTAAAATAAAAAAAATATTTATTTTCTTATTCCGCATAAGATCATCTTCATGTTGTTTATTATCCGAATATAAAATCATACCTAATATATTTTCTTTAGGAACGCCTGAAAATATTTTGATTGGAAAGTTATTTGTTAATGCTCCGTCATAATAATATTCATCATCAATTTTAATAGGTTTAAATAATAATGGAACAGACATCGAAGCCTCACACGCTCTAAAAACAGAATTATCAGGTGTATTATCTATTGAAAAAATACGATTTTCACATCTATTTATATTTGTTGTAGATATATATAAGTTTATACCAAATCTTTTAGATAATTCCATGAAAGTTATATCATTGCCCATATCTGGATATTTATTTTTAATTAATATTATTAAATGATTCATAAATAGTTCTATTGAAAAAAATCCATATTCCGTTATAAAACGAATATAGTTTTTTATTGGAATGAAACATAAAGTATTATCGTCTTTCATATCATATATTATTTTTTCCATTTCTTCAATTGTTAATTTAAAAGCTATCATTAATCCTATAAAAGAACCTATGGAATTTGCTGATATATGTGTTATATTTTTATGTAAATTTTCTAAATACAAAAGTCTTAATGCTCCAATAAACATAACTCCTCTCATCCCACCACCAGATAATACCAAGTGTGTTATTTTTATATCTGACATTTTAACTTATATAAATATATAATTTATTCTTTGTTTGTTTATATATTAGAATTATATTCTTGTATATCTACTCTATAATATAGCAATGCTTCTTTGGCTGCGTTGTTCTCTGCTTCTTTTTTATTACCTCCTGTTGATGTTGAAATAATTGTCCCATTTCTATCTTTTACACAGTATGTAAATATTCGCGCATTATCTCTAGATGTAACATTTATCTCTTTAAATTGAGGAGAATCTTGTAGGTAATTATGCATATGTGATACAAGCATATCTTTGTAATTATTTTTAATCCTAATCAATTCGCAAAAGTCTATATAATTTTCTATAATATAAATCAACCAACTCTCGACTATAAAATATCCTGCTCCCGTTGTTGGTGATAGTTTAATATCATTTGGTAAGGATACAATGTCGGTTTCTGTTTGAAAGTCTAAAAATAATGCTCCTATAAATGCTTCAAATATATCTTCCATAATTTTATAATTTTTACGACCACCAGATTCTTCTACTTGTTTTGAAATTATTGCAAACTTGGGAAGTCCTATTTTATCAGATAAATATCCAAGCATTTTTCCATTAACTATTTTTGTTCTTATTTTTGATAAAAAACCTTCATTTTGATCTGGAAATCTACAATATAGATAATTAGCAACAATCATTCCCAATAAAGAATCGCCCAAATACTCTAATCTTTCATATGACATATCTTGTAAAGGCAAACAATTATTTGGACAATTTGCATTGCTTTTATTAAAGTCTGTGTTTTTCATTGTACAATATGATTTATGAACAAACGCAACGCGATATAAATTAATATTTTTGAATTTAATACCAGATAATCCATTTTCATCAAATAGTTTTGTTAAATTATCATCAGATAGCAATATATTTTTATCATTATAAGGTTGATTTTCAATATATACATCTTTTGTTTTATTGTGAATATTTTCAATGCGTTTCATATTATATATAAAAAATACTATTAACTATTCTATCATTTTTTATCTTTATACATAAAGAATTATATATAAATATTAATAGTATATTTCTTTTAAATAGAATACACTTTATTAATGAGTTCCGTCGATACACAAATTATCGAACCTACTGTACAAATTGATTCTGTTGCAATAGGATTACAAAAAGATGTAAATACTAACAATGCTATTAATCTTTCAAAATTAGATATGACTGATGATGAATATCTGTTTGTTGGTGAAAAGACATTTAATGTAGAAGACCCTTCGCAAACATTGTACAATTTAATTGTTAATAAAAGAGGAATATCAATTGATTCATCTAGAAATACAACTAATAATTTAGATAATAATACATCGTTATATACAGGAAAAAATATTGTTTGTAATGGTGCTATTATAGCTAAGTCTTTGCATTTGGATAATATTAGAATTTCATCGACAGAACCTGTAACTGCGAGCATGGTTAGTAATATAATTACTATAGCATCAACGTTAGCAAACACGCAACCATTTAAATCAGGATTTATTACATATGATATACCTGACGTTTCAAAAACTATTTTTGAAAATGTAGAAAATATATTTACTACTAAATATGTTACATTGGGTGCTATGGATAATACATATAAAAATACACATCCGTTGAATATTGTATCATATGCAAATAACAATTTTGATAGTATGCAAATAGCAATAAGAAATGAAGTAAATACGGGAGATGGTTCATCTATGTTAAATATTGGTATTATTGGTGGAAACTCTATATCACCAGCTATAATATCTACTTCTGTTGGTATGCCTTTGGAGTTTCATGTTAGTCAATCTTCGAATGTTATTAATAATTTATATGGCAATGAGAGTTTGCCTGTTTATAATACAGCTCTTAATAATTTACCAGCAATGACAATAGATGAAAATCGTAATGTTGGTATAGGTATAAATAAAAATAATGAAATAATTTTTAATAAACACACACTTATATCTGGTAATATTGTAGTTGTTAATCCAGAATCAATAAAACCACGTTTGGAAGTAATAGGTATTTCAAAGTTTGACAATATAGTGTCTAAAGACTTTATAACAGGAACATATAAAAACATAGATGACATATATATCCGAAAAGATGGTTTTGGTGCATTAAATGCAAGTCAAATAGGTGGTGGTGTTTTCCAAGGTGAAAATTACAACTTTAATAATAATGTTAATATCGCGAGAGTATTAACTACAAGTAATATTAATGTTTCTCAAGATGCTATTATAAAAAATTTAACATCTAAAAGAATAACTGTTACTGAAGAATCTATATTTAGAGGAAATGTTTCATTCAAAAATGATGTTATTTTTGATGGACCCAATAAAGTAACTGTAAAAAACCTTAATGTTGAAAATATTTTTGTATATGGTCAAGCAGTTTCATTGGCTAATATAAATAGTGGAACAGGTAGTTCAAGCGATTATGGTATGAAACTTATTAATAGCAATATTAGTTTTCCAAAAAAAATAGGAATTGGATTTCAAGCTTCTGATGGATTTGATGGAATGCTTAATATTATAAAAGATAATGTATTATTTGATGATACATTTGATATATATATGAAAAGTACAATTGATGCGATAGATTATAAAACTAATATAGGTAGATTACATCGCCTCGACTTTACAGATAATAGTCTCATAATAAACACTAATCGGGTTCAAGGTAAAAAAAACAATATATATTTTTACCCATCTTCTGATATGTCGCAAATTACAGATAATTTAAACTTTCCTAATTTAAAAAATACACCACCTACATTATCTATTAATGAAAATAAGGTCTCAATAAATAAATTAACACCAAGCGAAGGTTATGCACTTGATGTTAATGGCGATGTTACCGCATTACATTATTATTTAAATATAAATAATGATAATGTTCGAACATCAAGTTTTATGTACGAAAAACAAAAAAATTATTTCAATTTGAATGATATATCAACAAATAAGTTTTGCATAAATTATAATAATATAACATCTATTTCTACCAAAATGAAAGGTTTTAATGTTAAAGAAGGTTTAAATGCCGATTTATATTATCAAAATGATAGTATTATTGAAACATTGAAAAATGCCAACAATAATACTGATACATTTTATACACAGAAAAAAATAGGTATCGGTTGGACAAATGAAAAAATTGTAGCCCCATTACAAGTAAGAAACTTAACAACGGAAGATAATAATTATTCAGTAATTCGTATATATAGAGGAATTAGAGGTGGAGGTGCAAATAATAATGCTGATTATAGCGGTATAGATATTTGCGAGTTTGATAGAGGTGCAGGGAATGAGAGAAATAACGAAAAATGGTTTATATACAAAAATCATATGTATAATAATATTAGAAATAATAATATTCCAATTATAGGACCTTTACAAATCGGTTATACTGATAAAACATTTAAACCGACAACGTATGGTATGTCATTTTATTATAATACGGTTGATTCTAATTATCATATAGATGTAAATAATCCGAATATCGAAGTTAATTCTGAAAATAAATCTGCTATGTCTATATATGGAGATTTAGAAGTACACGGAAATATTAAAATTATAGATAAAAATGGAGATAATTTTAATTTTAAATTAAATACTATATCTAATTTAGTAAGTGTTATAAACAATGCGTCAACCTATACTATAACACAACCACCTATTGGTTCAAGTACAAATGCTGAAAATAATATAATAGCTTTAAACTTTAGTTTATTAACACCTGATACCAGCCTTGTTATTCACCCTAAAACAAGTGAAAATATGTCAATTCCGTTAATTATTAAACAAACAAATAATGATTTTTCTGTAGCAAAGTTTATTACATATGAAATAGCAGATAAAGAAAAAACATCATCATCTATAGAACTTGGTATATATAATATTGATAATGGTCTTTTTAACGATAATATAGACAAACTTACAAATACGAGTAATATGGTTCAACTGAAAATTATGAAAAATGATAATAATGCTTCTAAATTTAATATGAGTTTTTATAATACAAATACAAAAACATATAATAACTTTATTAAATTTAAAAGTAATAATGATATTGCAGGTAATCTAATAAATACACAAGCACATTTTGGATTGGGAAATAATATAAATAATAGTAATATTGGATTTCATATAGATGGTAATGATAAATATGGATTGCAAATTACAAATAATAACAAACCGGCGTCAATCAATTTGGTAAATACTGGCGGGGATACAAATACCATACATACAATATATGGAGGTAATCATGCAAATAATTATAAGTTTTCAATAAATACTTCTCGAGGAAGTATATATAATGAATCACTATCTGAAAAAAATGTTTTTACAATTGATGCTTTTGACAACCAAGGTAATAATAGAAACGGATCAAGGTTTGGATTTAATGACGAATCACCAGTTGAATCGTTTGTTATAAAAAGCGAATATGATAATTCTGCATTATCTGTTTATAATAGATATACAAGTCAATATTTATCAGATAGTATAGTTTCTGTAAAAGGAATAGATGTACAAATAACAGAACCAGAAACGTATTGGACAAATATAACCCAAAAATATATTTCAGATTATAACTTTAATATCAATGTCACAAACGTGGTTGATGACTTTTTAAATAGTATAACTGAAGAAGATAGGAATGACCCTGACTTTATATTTAAAACAAGAATTGCAAGCACTAAAGAATTAATTTACGATACAAATTATGTAAATATACCAATTACTTATTATTCGAGCAATATATCTATTAATTATATTAATTATGATGGCAATAATAATCTTTCCAAATATAATACAACAATTGATGTTGATAAAATAACTATAAACCAATCATATAATTCTGGCGATAATTGCAACATTCATATATTACCTTTATTATCTTACGATATTAATACAATATCTGCTGAAAATATATCGGTAAAGTCTCATTCTATAAACTATAATATTGATAAAACTTTAGCTCTTACAAAACTAAACGAACAAGCGGAAACAGAGAACTATAATTTACCCTATAATTTTAATTTTACATATTTGAATAAATATTTAATTGCAGATAATATAACATGTAATATTATAATTTTACCAGGTTTAAATGTGGATAATATTATTGTAGATAATAGTAATATTATAACTATCAATAATATTATACATACTGATATATATAAACACGAGGATACGGATCCATTAGTTTTTGTCAATAATGATAGTATATATAGTATTACAAACTTAAACACTAATACGATCAAACTTCAAGACAGTTTCACAAATACTAATATATTCTTAAAAACTAATACACATAATATAATAAGATATAATTCTAATATAGAGATAACAGATAACTTTTCTATAAATCGCAAAAATATAATAAAATTTGAAACTAATAATGTATTGCCAAACAATTTTGTAAATACAAATTACAACAATGAATTACATATATTTGAGGTTCCTATACCAATAGTAAATCCAAATAATCCAAAAGTAAATACTATAAATATATCAACATCAAATTATTCCATTTCATCAACCGTCAATAATATAAACAGAAATATGAAACTATTAAAAGTAAAATATAATTCACTAGGAAATACAGTAAAAAACGTAGTAAATAATTTTGATATTTATGGTAATTCATTCATAAACAATATAGCATTGGAAGAATATTATAATTTTTTTGACGAAAGCGAGACAAGAAACATTCTAATTCAAATCAAAAATTATAATGTAAAAAATATAAAACCACATATAACATTGTTAAATAAAATAGATTATAATAATGAAAATATTAATGGTTATGAAATTTTAGCATATGATGGTATATTTGAATTAAAATATAAAGATAATATAAAAAATATTAATTCAACAAATTTAAAAATAAATGATAATGGAGATATTTTTATAAAAGGTGTAATAAACGCGGCAGATGATATCGTTGTGAATGGAAAAATATATGATGGAAATGGGAATGATTTGGTTGAAATATTGAATCAAGGACTTTATAATAAATACTTCGTCAATTCAAGTAATATAGTGTTTAATAGTACGGGAATAAATGGTGTTGAAATAAAATCAAATTCTATTGATAATTTTAATAATTACAAACTTTTTAGCGTTACTGATAAAATTGAGGATAATTCTATTAAAGATGTTATGGTATTGCATAAAAATAATTTAAATTCTCCAAAATATAAAATAGATCTGTATGGAGATATTGATACATCCAATGGTATATTAAGAGTTAATGGGAGAGATGTAATGAATGATAGTTCAAATTATATATCGCGAACATCTAATGTTATTTCTACAACATTAAATACAAATATATTAAATACTTGCAATTATATTTCTTCAACTTCAAATATATTATACAACAAATCAAGCAATTTAGACTTTAATACTTCTAATTATATTTCTCGAACATCTAATGTAATTTCGACAACATTAAATAACAGAATAAACGATAGTTCTAATTATGTTTTACAAACATCTAATATAATTTCTAATAATATTAATAATATTAATGCAGATAATGTAGCAAATGGAGCTAATAATAGGTTTATTGTAAATAACATATATGACCGTGATATAAATGTTTTAGGGAAAATAACAGCTATAGATTTAGAAATAACAGGAAATAGTACAATTTTAAAAACAGATGTTTATGTTACTGAACAGTTGGAGGTAATTAATACAGATGGTAATACAGCATTTTCTGTTAAACAAGATAATGTATTAGGTGATATTGTAAATATTTCAAATAAAGTAAATGAAGTATTTGCTATAATAAATAATGGTTATGTTGGTATTGGGACAACTAATCCATCAAGTATATTGTCAATATATGGGAATAATAGTACATTAAAAATACAAGATGGTAGAATAGATAATAATTCTCATACATCGATAGAACTTATAAACGGCATTAATAACAATATAGAAAATAATGTAAAATGCGGTTGGCGAATATCAAATATTAATAATAAATATAAATTAGAAAGTGGAAATGGTAATATCATAAAAGAACGTTTTGTGATAAATGGTGTATCTGGGGATATAGGCGTTAATATTAGCGAACCCAATCATCAATTAGATGTTAATGGAGGTGTTAATGCTAAAGCATATAATCTCAATGGAATACCATTTGTTTTAGAGTTTTCACAGGGAATGACAATACAAACAAAGCATAAAACTTATACTTCCACAAATTCAAAAACAGGCGATAGTGGAGAATGGGAGCCAATAAATAATGATATAGCAAATGGTTTTGTTATAAATATAAAACCATGTCACATTACATCTAAAATACTTGTTTCAATAGTTTGTCACATTGGTATGGATTATGAGTATGACTCGCGATGGTGGGGATTACAATTATATAGAAAAATTGGAGGGGGCGAGTGGGTAAAAATAACTGGTGCGAATGGTAATGATGTAGGAATAGATGGTTCATCATGTTGGATATCGCATAATTTAGGGGCGGAATCAAGTGCATATTCGCATTTTATCGCAAACGTATCAGGGTCTTATGAAGATATGCCAAATACGACACAAGAGGTTTATTATACTGCATATTGGAAGTCAAAACTAAATAATGAGGTAGGACATTTATATCTAAATAAAGCAGCCGAACAATTTGAAGAATATTATCCAAAACCATCATCAAGTTGGACTGCCACAGAAATCTGGAATAACGGAACACCTTTTACACCATTAAATGCAACAATTGCTGTTGCACACGATAAGGTAGGTATTGGAAAAACACCTTCTATAGATACACTTCATAAGTTAGATGTTGTTGGAAATATTAACTGCACGAGTATAACACAAATTAGTGATATAAGATATAAAAAAAATATAACACAAATAGATTCTGTTATTGATCTTGTAAATAAAATAAACCCCGTATCTTATTTTCTATTAGATCAAAACGAAATAACAGATAAAAAAAGTTATGGTTTTATAGCCCAAGAAATAGAAACAATATTTCCAAATGTTGTTAATTGTCCATCGTGCGAAACAGATAATTATACAATAGATTATTCGTCAATAATTCCATTATTGACAAAGTCCATACAAGAATTAACTGAAAAAATTAATAATCAACAAATAGAGATTAATGAACTTAAACTAAAAGTTCATTAATTATATAATACCGCATTTTTTTTATTAAATATTAATATAAATATAATTATATAGACAGTCCTATATAATTAATCAATGGATATATTAAATGTAGGTTTTGGAATAACAAATCCAAAAACACTTCTACATTTAGTTCAAAGTAATGTTACATTAACTCTTCAGGACGATAGAGATTCTGGTGATGGAACTATTAATATAAACTTTAAACAAGGAAATAATGATATTTTTGGAGATAATGAAAAATGCGATTGGACAATATCTAATTCTAATTCGTTATTTTGTATAAAACGTGCTTCAGGTAATATAACAAGTAATGTTATTATTTTTAATAATTCCGGAAATGTTGATATTTCTAAAGATGTTTCAATTGGAGGAAATTTTATGAAAAATAACAGAAATGTTATATTGGATACTTCTAATTATGTATCTACAACATCAAATATGTTAAGTGCTATTGCTTCAGCTAATCATTCAATACAATTTTTCAATACACTTACAACTTCAAATGCTATTGCAACAAATACAAACTCTAATATATTAGCAACCTCTAATAGTATAACATCAAACTTGAATTCAAATATTTTAAATACAAATTTAGACAATTCTAACAATACAAGGATTACTTCAAATGTTATTTCAACAAATGCAAACTCTAATATATTAGCAACCTCTAATAGCATAA
>Ga0222649_1000216_pt1 | contig 21341 bp, 18 predicted proteins | sample AntAcemetagen337_FD_179865 | JGI IMG/M metagenome (GOLD analysis project Ga0222649, IMG submission 179865) | Saline water microbial communities from Ace Lake, Antarctica - #337 | ecosystem: Environmental > Aquatic > Non-marine Saline and Alkaline > Saline | place: Antarctica: Ace Lake... | reverse complement strand
CTATTCTTTCACGCGAAGATATTATTTTTTTAGTTTTAGGATTTAATATAGATTTAAAACTTCCAGAACCATATAATCTAACAAACTCTTCGCATTGTTTTTCATTTAAATTATTATTTTTATCTTTCGAATAAGTTCTTGCGTTTGAAGAAACGCTTGTCATCTCTATATTAAAGCCTATAATATAAATTAAAAAAATTAATATATTCTTCCTCGTCTTTTAATTTTTTATCACGATATCTATGCAATGATCTATGCATTTTATATGGCATTGATTTACCTAATAATTTACCTTCTAAAACTAAGGTTTGAATAGTTTTGAATAATTTATCAAATGAATATTCATTAGGAATTAAAGTGTTATTTATTTTAAACTTATTTGGTATAAAAACTTTAAACAATTCTATGTCTATGACATCGTTAAGTTTATAACTTATACTAATACGTGTGTCTAACATTTTTATATTATCAATATCTACATATGGGACTTCATCTATTTTAACTTTTAAATTATTATTTTGATTTTTTATAATTAATTCATCATAATTTATAAGTTCGTCAATCATTATACATAACTTATCTATTTTAAGAATACCTGTTGTTATAGAATATCTATCAAAAACATTTAACATATATTTTATAGAATAATGTTTTGGATAATTATTTTTTAAGTTATTTCCAAAAGCTTGTAAGTTATCATTAGAAGAACTGTACAATATACTTTCATTTATACACGGTATAATCATATTAAAAATATTTTTTACTTTACTAGAAAATATAACTGTCCCGAACTCAAATATACATTCGTCAACAACATGTTTTTTCACAGACTTTGTAAATTTTTTATTTCCCATAAAAGGACAAAAGTCTTTAATGTATTTTCTTATTTCTAAAATACAGTTTCTATATATTTTAGAAACCTCTTCATCTTCATCTTCTAAAAATTGTTTTAAATGTAATCTATTTTCTTTATTATCTATTCCATAAGTTAATTTTGTTATTTTGGAAATGTCATTTGTATTCATCATAGGGTCTTCTATAATTTTAATAGCAAACTCTTGTTGTGTTAATTTTTCTAAAACCTTCTTATCTTTAATTTGTTTTGGTAATTTGTATAAAACCTTATTATCATTAATTGGTTTTGGTGTTTTTGAATTAAAATAACCTAAACATTTTTCATAAATAAATTTAATTCTTTTTGCGTCAGTAAGTCTTCTTTTTGTTATTGGGTTTTCGATTGAAGATATTTTCCCATTAGACTTTTCATATAACTTAATAAACACTAAACAACTATCCTTATCTAAATTATTATTATCATCTTTTGCGAATCTATTTATTTGCCCTATTGATAAAACTTTACTCATCTAATATATATATTATAATAATTGTTTCATATAAGAATATATATATATATTTCATATAAATGAGCGTATCCAATAATTTTTTTTTAAATGATTCTTGGAATATATTTTTTCACGACCCTTATGATTTTGAATGGGGTGCCGATAGTTATAAAAATATAGGAACTATGAATACAATTGAAGAATATGTTAATATATTTAAAGCATTTAATGAACTATTTAAAAAAGGTATGTTTTTTATAATGAGAAGAGATATTATGCCTAGATACGAGGATAAATATAATATTAGAGGAGGGTGTTTTTCATTTAAAATATTACCTGATGATTTACACGATAGGTTATTTAAATTAACATCTAATATTCTTGGCGAAAACATAGGAATAACGGATAATATAACTAATAATATTAATGGAATATCTATTAGTCCTAAAAAGTTCTATTATATAGCAAGAATATGGATAAAAGATAACAAATACGCTAAAAAAGAGTATTATAATTTTGATATCCCAAAATATGCAACTTTGATGTATAAGAATCACGTTTAATATTTTATATTATATAATAAATGGACTATATTATATCTCTTATTAAAACATTCCTCTTTTATATTTTAATGCCTTTTAGAGTAATATTTTTTATTATATTGATGCGTTTTTCAAACATTGTATTAAGTTATTTACAAGACGAAGCTAGTATTTTTTCAGTTATTCTAGTTTTTAATAAACTTTTTATGTTCATTCTATCATTAAATATAAATATTTCAAAAGAAGATTTGATTACTTATATGAAATATTTATATAGTGATAAAAAGTTTATATGTACATTTAATCACACAACCGTAAATGATGGTTTTATTTTAGCAAGTACATTTCAAAGAGGTTGTTATGTTGTATTAAAAGTATTTATGTTTGCTCTCGCAGGTTATACAGATAGTAATAACGATAAGTTTGGTAGTATTTACGTTGAAAAAGGAAAAACTACACAAATAATAAAAAATAGGATTGATAATCGCAAAGCAGGAGACCCAGTAATATTTATAGCCCCTGGGTCAGGAAATACTCCGCAAATACCTGGTAATATTACAGAATTTACTGGAAAAGGTGCATTCGTACATGGATATCCAATATTACCAGTTTTAATTAAATACGAAGACGAATCGCTCAATTATAATCATGATAATGGCGAATCAATGGTTCATTCGTGTTTAAAGTTATTTTTAGTACAAAATTATAGGATCGATATAAAATTATGCGATATGGTAGAAATTAAAGAAAAAGAAACAATTGATGAATATCGCGATAGAGTATATAATATTATGAACGAACAATATCAAAAAATGTAAAGAATAATATTTAAACATAATGTAATATTATTATATAAATGATTTGAATAATGTATGTTAATACTAGAACATTATGTAAATTTATTTTTAATAAATCAAATAAAAATTTAAAACACTTTAAAATAATTTACGATAAAAATAACAGACTTTTGTACAATATTTGTGATTGTAAAAATATATCATGTTGTAAAAAAAAGCTTCAAAAATAATAATTATATATAGAGATTACAAAATAATATATTTTATATTATGGCAAATATTTATTCAATATTTAAAACATTTTTTATTTACGCGGCAGCACCTTTTCGTATTATATTTATATTTATATTGATAATGATAAGTAATTTTTTTATTTTGAATAATATGAAGAATGAAGGAGATATTATGGCAACAATATTATGGTGTTCTAAAACATTTATATTTTTAATGTCATATAAAATTAATATTTCAAAAGAAGACTTTATTAAATATATGAAATATTTATATAGTTGTAAAAAATATTTGTGTGTATTTAATCACACAACATTATTGGATGGTAATATGTTATTGAGTATATTTCCTCGTTCTTCTTTGGTTATTAATAGGCAAAAAGAGCACGATTATTTGGGATATACACAGAAAATAAATGATTTAATAGGGAGTATAATTATTGATAATGGTGGAAATACAAGTAATAGAATTAAAGATAGAATTGATAATAGAAAAATTGGTGACCCCGTATTATTTATAGCACCTTGTATGGGAAAAACACCAGATATTCCTGGAAATATAACAGACTTTAAAAAAAACGGTGCTTTTATAAATAAATATCCTATTTTACCTATTATCATAAAATACGAAGATGATAGTTTGAATTATAATCAGGACTTCGGAGAATCATTCGTACATTCATATTTAAAGTTATTTATTGTAGAAAATTACAATATTAATATTGTAGTTGGAGATATGGTAGAACCATATGAAAAAGAAACTGTTGACGAATTTAAATATAGAGTTTATAACATTATGAATGATCAATATAAAGAAATGTAATATATTATATGTAATTATGAAAGATATTAACTTAATTGTCGCAACAAGTATAAATTATGGTATAGGATATGATAATAAAATGTGTTGGAATATTCCTGATGAATTAAAACACTTTAAAAAAGTAACAACAACTGTTGAAGATGAAAAGAAAAAAAATTGCGTTATTATGGGTAAAAATACTTGGTTCTCTCTACCAAAAGCACCCCTCAAAGATAGAATAAATATTATTATATCAGATAATAATTATGATACTCTTTCAAAAACAATCGGGAGCGAAGAAGTAATTGTTCTTAAAAGTATAAACGATGCTTTATTATATATCAATATAAACGAAAATATAGAAAAGGCATTCGTCATAGGCGGGGCTCAATTATATAATGACTTTTTAGATAATTATATAGAACATATTAAATATGTCTATATGTCTATTGTAATTGATATGAATTACGAATGTGATAAGTTTATAGCATCAAATATAATTTTCAATAATTTTGAATTTGAAAAAAATATTGCTCAACAAAATAATAAATATATATCAATGATTGGAAAAAACAAAAATAATTATAAAATAATTGATGAAGATCCGGATTAAAGAAGTAACATGCATAAAAAGTGTTCTATATATATTGGTTCTTTACATTTGTTTGTTTGCGATAGTATATAATCTATATTTGTGCCTATTTTTATTATATTCATTTTTAATTCTTTTTTAATTTTTTCATAATTATTTTTCGGTACTTTATTATATTTTATTTTAATATAATAATCTTCATAATCAACGAGCTTAACAAAGTCCTGTGTTATTTTAAATATTGATATATTGAATTGACAACAACGATATGACAAGTTTCTTATTTCTTCTAAATTATTAACCTTGTCATTATAAGTTTTAATAAAATCTACGAATGGTATAAAATTATATTCTATAAATTCTTTAGTAACAAGTTCTTTTCCAACATCTTGTTTTTCGACATCTGTAATAAATATTGCTTTTACAATATCTCTCGTTTTAATAGTTTTTAAATGTTCGTTCAAAGACGTATTTAAATAATTATCAAAAATATCAACAATTTGTTCGTGGGAAAACAATGGTATCCTAATAGTATGAAATCTACTTTTAATAGGAGATTCTATTTTATAAATATGATGAGTCGAACATAGGAATGTAATATTTTCTGAATATTTTTCCAATAATATTCTAAAGTCGTGAAATAGTTTTGATAATATATCTATATGTTTTATAACAATAAAATGTTTTTTCATATTTATTTGCTTAGAGCATATTATGTGCAATAAGAATTTAGTAATTTTATCTATATTTTTTATATTCTCTGGGTTCATTAAATCGATCTCTATAAAGTTTTGATTTTCCATATAATTTATAGATTTATTCCATACATGAGATGTTCTATAAAAATTACTATTATGATTAAATATTTTTTTAAGAGCTGTTTCAACTATTAAATCAATTGGAAATCCATAATGTGAATATATTAATGTATTATTTGAGGATAATAATATGTTATTTAATATTATTTTGTAATTATCATTATCATTTACGATAGAAGGGAATATTTCTATTAATTTTGACCAATTTGATTTAGTCATTTATAATACATTTATTTATAATCTTTATATTGTATAAATAAATAATATAAAGAATATAATGTGTCATAATATTATATGAAATGTATATAGAAGCATTTGAGTTAGATATTAATAATATATCAAATTATAAACGCGATGATATCAAAACTATTTTTAAGAAGATTGCTTTAGAGTGTCATCCTGATAAACTTTGTCATGTAAAAGATACTGTTGAAAAAAACTCTAAAATAGAAAGATTTAAAGTCGCTGGTATTGCTTATAAATTAGCACTCGAGGACTTTGAAAAATATGGAAAATTATTAAATAATAGCGAATGTTGTTTTGATTATAATTTAGATGATTTAGCAAAAGATTTTAATGTATATAAAGATGTAGATATTAGTTATTGGGAAAACTTGTTTTATGATAAGGGATCTATTAAAAAAACTTTTTTTGATGTAGCGGGAATGTTCATTAAGAAAGGCGTAAAGTCAAATAATTATTATAATCCATCAACAAAAGTTATTCAACATAGTATCGTTTTACCAGTTTCTTATCACGACTTAAATAATTCTAAAAAAAAAAGATTGAGCATATTGTTAAAAGGCGTAGAGGAACCTTTTAATATTAGCATATTATGTAAAAAAGAATATCCTTTCTTAATAAGGCAATATATTGATGATGATGGAATTGAACACGAAATAACAATTAAAATGATTATAGAAAACAATGTAAAAAACAATTTGCAAAAATATAGTCATAAACTAAATAACGAAAATATTGATTTATTTACAAATGTTAAAGTAAATTTACAAGAGTATATTTTGGGAACAAAAAAATATATACAATATATAGATAATGATAATATTTGTATAGAAATACCCCCATTTAATAAAGAAAATGTTATAGTAATTAACAAAGGATTATTTGGTGGTAATTTAATTGTTAAAATACTTTTTAATAATATTTCTAATAAAAAATGGAACAATGTTGATAATGAAATAAAAAAAGACTTTATAAAAATATTAGATAATATGTATCTACCCTAGATATATATGTTCTATTAAATTAAAAAATTGATATGAGTTTTTATTTATATTATTGTTGTATATTAAATGTTGTATATTAAATATTGTATATTAAATGTTGTATATTAAATGTTGTATATTATTGTTGTATATTAAATGTTGTATATTAAATGTTAGTCATAGTCACATACAATTTTAGATAATAAAATGTATTAAACTTAAAACTTTTAAAAAATATATTAATGTAATAATGTGATAATTTAACTATTACGCAATATTTTCAGATGTATATTATAAAGTATATAAAAGTTATACATATTATAAATATAATAAAATAGTGTAAAATATAATTCAAGTATTAAAAAAATAAAAGGTATAATTTAATTAGTTATATTTTTTATTCTTATATTAAGTATTCTGTATAGGATACACCCAGCAATTTAAAACTAATATAAAATAATTATCAGTCTTCAAAAACCCAATAGTTAGTATTCTGTATAGGATACACCCAGCAATTTAAAACTAATATAAAATAATTATCAGTCTTCAAAAACCCGATAGTTAGTATTCTGTATAGGATACATCCAGCAATTTAAAACTAATATAAAATAATTATCAGTCTTCAAAAACCCGATAGTTAGTATTCTGTATAGGATACACCCAGCAATTTAAAACTAATATTAAATTAATTATAAGACTTCAAACTCTATAGTTAGTATTCGGTATAGGATACACCCAGCAATTTAAAACTAATATAAAATAATTATCAGTCTTCAAAAACCCGATAGTTAGTATTCTGTATAGGATACACCCAGCAATTTAAAACTAATATAAAATAATTATCAGTCTTCAAAAACACGATAGTTAGTATTCTGTATAGGATACATCCAGCAATTTAAAACTAATATTATCTAATTACATATTCTCTTTTTATTATTTTTTATCATATAATTATATATTATCCTCTTATAATTATCATAAATTCTTTTTGTAATAATACTTCGTAGTCTTAAGAAAATTCCAGGCATTTGATATGTTTCATTCTATTTATAACTGTCATTTTTTATATATTATTGTTATTTATGTAAATATAAAAACTGTTGTATAATCTTTTCATCTTGTCGCGATGGTATCATTAAAATAACTGCAATAAATGTCTGTATTTGTTTAATATTCATATCTTTATTTTATAGATATATAAAATATCATTTTTTATATTTATAGTATTAAAATCTAATAACATTTTTAATCTTTCAATGTTAATATTGTTACTTATTTGAGATATTTCATATCTTTTAATCTCAATATATTTAATACCATATTATTCACTTTAAATAGATAATTCTTCACACAAATCTTCATTAAAAAAAAATATTTATTATATTGTTTTAATGCTTATTATAATTAATTATAGTACTATTATTTCTTTTTTGTTTTTTATGATTAACTATTATATTATATCGACGTTTTAATTTTTAATATACCAATTTGTTATAAATTATTTTTATCGCGTTGAATGTTTTGTATTATATCTTTAATTTCTTCAACAATAAAATAAACCGACGTATTTAAAGTATTTTTGAACATTGTATGTTCTGTATTGGTATATACGTTAGGCATATTTAAATATGTGTCTTCTAAAATATATCATTTTTTGTTATATAATTATTTTCATTAAATGTATGTTAAATATTTATAAGAATGATTAATTATGATATGAAAAAAGGTGTTGTGCTATTTTCATCTGTCGCACGATATTTATCTGCAAAAATATCTGTATTTTCCATCAATAATTTAATATAATGTTCTTCTGTATTTTTAAAAGAATTAACATTTTTAATTTCTTCTGTTCTCTCTTCGTTTAATATATAAAAAAAGTTATTCTCGATACCCATATTAATTATTGCATGATAATCCTCTCTATAGTTTTTTACTGCATTTATATCATCATTATAATCAATTGAGAACTCATAATCACCTATTATAACATTTAAATCAATATTTGCTAAATGTATCAAATTCCCATATATTATATAACTTATATATTCTATAGGTTTTATTGGTTGATTAGATTGTCTATATTTATACAAATGTCTTGTTTGACGTTTTTGTATAGGTTGCGTAATTTTTCCAGATTTAGATAAAATCTCTATAAAAAAGTTTCCTAATTGTACGTCCAAATGTAGCCTTTTCGTAAAAATGTGAAATGATAATATTGAAATAATAATTTGCGAAAATATATTTTTTTTATGATAATGATTAAATGTATCATCGTACATATTTTTTATTATTGATTTATTATTATAATTATATAAATCCATAATTGAAATTATATGCTTATCTTTGAAAGCCATATGTTTAGTAGATGAAATAATTTCATTATCTGATTTGTCGCTTATTATTTCAGAAACACGATTGCATGTAAAGTAACTGTAATAATTTACAAAATGAAGTTTTTTACTGGAATGTAATTTAGCTATAATGTCTATTGTGCGACTATCAGTGCTATTTACTTCAAATTGTGTTATTTTAATGCCATATCTTTTTCCCGTTTGATCTTTTCCTTTGTATATCATAGCATTACGACAATGAAAAATAATTTCTATTATTTTAATTTCATTTTCTGAACTGTTTATATAAATTTCGTCATTTATTTTAACTATACAGTTCTTTTCTGCATCTTCGACAAATATTTTTTTATTTTCCTCAGGAGATATTTCTTTTTTTGATAATTTTCTTTTTTTACCTAATACTTTTGTGCTTGATTGATAACTCATATATAATATAATGATTTAAAATAAAAAAAATATACAAATAATTTCAAAAACGATATTTACAATATAATTTTACTTTTTTGTTGTCTTAGTTGTTCTAATTGTCTCAATTGTTCTAACAGTCTTAACCGTTTTTACAGGCTTTGCTTGTTTTGGAGGCATATTATAATGTGATGGTATTTATATATTTTTAAAAAAGTATCAATTTTTATTATTTTGAGTACATAATTTATTTATTTGAATAGATTTACAATTTTTAAGAATATTAATTAAAAAATAAATTATGTACTCATTTTCATTAACTAGCATAATACACTATGATATATTATAAAGCATTTTTAATAAGTTATAAAGCATATAGTTGAATAAACATGTGCTAACATATAAAAAATGATTTATATAAAGTTATAATAAATATCGCGAACTATGACAGACGAAATTCGTATCCCTAATATTGAAAACTATATTATGGAAATTATAAATGGGGAACTTATATTAACACCTAAAAAACAACGCATAACAGAAGAAGAACTTTATATTATACCTATAACAAATTCAAAAATAGAAAAATGTACAATTAAAAAAGATAATGAAATTATTTCAACAGGTGAAAAATATAGAGGTATTTTAGTTGACATATGGAAGTCTATGCCAGTACAAAAAATATTACAAACAACAACTTATAATTTTAAACTAACTAACGAAAATGGAAAAAAAGGATATATATGGTGTGATAGTATTCAAATGTCGTTTCAAGACAAAGATGCACATTCAGCATTCAAAGAAATACTTAATATGATTAAAGTTAATAATCTTAGTATTGAATTAAGCATTAAGTTGGAAACCGGTAGAACTATTTATTATAAAAAAGATTATTTAGTATAAATATAAACATACATATATTATTTATTTTTTATTCAGAAACTTCATCAGATTCTTCATTGATATCAGCGGAATCATTTTCTGTTAAGTTTTGAATTAATGAATCGTCATCCTGTTTGTTAATAATACTATTTATAAACATTTGTGCTTGTTTTTTATTATTTTCAATTTCTTTTTCCAATTGTTTAATCAATTCGTCATTAAACTCGCAATATTTCACTATTTCTTCTTGCTTTTCAAGTGATGGTATTGGTATTTTTAACTTATAGAAGTTTTCTTGATTAATTCCTAGTTGAGCTGTTCCTTTTGCTATGCTTAACAATAGAGCTTGAATTGATTCTAAATAATAAAACATATATCTTTTTATTATTTCATTATTACATATTATAGTCCATCCATGATGATTTAAGAAAAACTTATTTTTTTCATATCTTACACAATAAGCAGAAACTCCATCTTTCGCAACAATTATTTCGTCTTCTCTATTATATTGATTAATATAATAACTTATATTTCCTCCACCATAAACTGGATATTCTCCTTTTATTTTCATATCAGATTTTATATATGTTCCTTGATTTACTTTACAAACATCACCAAGAGTTTTAATATCTTCGTCAGAACTATTTAGATATAAATATCTATTTTTTCTATTTTTAAAGAAAACGATTTGGTTAAAAAGTTCAGTTTCTTGATATTGCCATTCAACTAACTTTTTAAACTTATCAAAATTTCCATTTAACAATAATTTAAATATATCATTTTCTGAATAATATTTTATTACATCATTTATAATATATGTGTTTGAAAATAATTTATCAAGAAAATCAACTATTTCTTCTTGCTTTTCAATTGATGGTATTGGAACTTTTTTATCTATTATTTGAGAATATCTAATAAATGGTATAGCCGTTCCTTTTTTACATGTCATAAATATTTGTTCAAGGATTATTTTTGAATAATAGTATAAATACTTGTCATTGATTATATTAATATTTTTACTTTTAAAAGTAAAACCATTATGCGAAGCCCAAAATGGTTTTCCTAAATTATTATTAATATAACCTGCATATGCACCTGTCCCGCACACAATAGTCTCATTACCATTTCTATTATGATTATTATGAAATCCCATAATTTTTTTTCCACCTCCAAATATTGGTATATTACCATCTATTATATCTTTTTTAACAATTTGAGTTCCATTTTGAAACTCACAAATATCACCTAAATTAAATAATTCAATATCATTTTTATGTTCTACTACCTCTTCTATTATTTTATATCTTGTATAATCTAATGAATAATTATTAGAAGCTATTTTATCTATATCAACATCTTGAATGAAATGTTTTTCTTCTGTTGATGGATTAAAATGATAAAACTTTACATTTTTTGTAGAATGTGTATCGCAAAATTTAAATACTCTTTTTTTTCCACTAGTTATAATTTCAAGAACTTCTTTTCTTTCTTTCTTTTTTGTAAAGAATAATATACAAGTTTTTGCACCTGTTGATGTAAAAGTTCCTGGAGGACACAAAATTACTTCTTGTAAATCGCAACTTTTCATTAAATATTCTCTTACTTTATCATATCCGCTTGTTGTACCATTAATTTTTGTTCCATCTAACATAACAGTAGCACAACGACCATTTATATTTAAACAATGTATCATCATTTGTATGAATAAGAACTCCGAGTTTTTTCCACCGGCGTTAATAGGAATGTAATCATCGATAATAGTTCCAACTGATGATAACAATTCGTCATATTTTATTGTTACTGAAAACGGAGGATTAGCAACAATCGTATCAACCTTTATATTATGATATTTTCTAATACTATCTTCACATATAACGTGTGGTAGAATTTCACCTGTATTAATTAACATATTTGATAAACACAGATTAAATATTTTACCTTTTATTTCAATACCATAAATGTTTTTAATTAATTGTTTCTGCAAATCTTCTTTTGATATTTTATTTTCTTTTTCATATTCTTTGTAATGATTTATAATCGTATTTAATATTCCACCAGAACCAGAAGAAGGATCTAATACACTTTCAATTTCTCCATTATCTTTTAATTTAGGATTTACCAATTTAACTAATAATTTTTTAACTTTTTGAGGGGTGAAGAATTGACCCAATTCACTCTTTTTATTTCCACCTGCACCAAATACTGCATCAACAAAAACACTTTCGTAAGCTTCACCTAATATATCGCAATCATAATCCTCAAAATTAATAGAACTTAATGCCAATATTAGTTTTTTTAATGTTTTTGATTCTTTAATAAATGATCTTTTACTTTGTTGAAATACATCCTTAAATTTCTCGTGTTTTGACAATACTTGATCCCATAAGAATTCATTAAAGAAACTTAATAAATTACCTTCTTTCCCATTAGTATTAGCATATTCAACTAATTTGCTGAATTTTACACATTCTAACATATAAATAAATTTATTATTATCATCTATATTAACTTGGTTATCTTTGTATAATGCTATATTACAAATGTTAATAGAACCGTTTACAATATGTTTTTCAACTTGTTTTAGAATTAAGAAATAAGATAATTCGTTTAATGCTTCATCTCCTATTAAATGTTCTGCGTCATTTCGCAAAATATCTAAACAGGATTTGAACAAACTATGCAAATCATTAATATTATTACTCATTACGATAATATTTAAGTGTGTATATATAACTTTATATATCAATTTTTATATAAAAAATATGATAAAAAATATAATTAAAAAATATGATAAAATATATAATTAAAAAATATGATAAAATATATAATGAATATAAAATATATATACTCTTATTAAAAGTTAATAAATGTTTTCTTTTTATTTGTTAAAATTATGATATCACCAATATCATTAACATCGTAATATTCAACCCATAATTCATTCGGTGGAAATAACTTATCAATCTCGCATAATTTATTGCATATTATAGATTTATCTAAATAATCTTTTTTCATATCAGGATATAATATATTATATTCATTAATTTTAATTTTACAATCTTCTAAATTGTAGTATATTCTCTTTATGCTAAAATAATGAACCCAATTAACGAATGTTCCTTTAAAGTCTATATCAGGTTCTCGCGATAATCTAATATCTTTATCGCATAAATCATAATAACTCTCTTTACTTAATATATTCTTATCTTCGATTAATTTTTTTGCTTTTAGATATGTCATACCAACACACGCTCTATTTATCGTCAGTAATCTTATTTGTTTCTTCAATTCTTCTGCATATTCGTCAAACCCCCCAATATCATTATTTTTATCAATACTAACACTAGGATATTTTTTAACAGGATTATTTTTAGAAATATCAATTTTAAATACTGTAATTTTTTGTTTTATAGTTTCGTCTTCAATACCCATTTGATAAATAATCTCTTTAATCTTTTTAAAATCAGAATTATCAGTATTTTCAAACCATTTTCCTTGGTTTAAAATAGGTAGAATAATTTTACTAATTTTATTTATATTATTCTTATCTTTCCTACTTCCTCTTAAAGCCGATTGAAGAATACGAATATTTGATGTCATATTTTCAGCAAATATAACAGCATCCAACAATGGAAAGTCCCATCCTTCCCCCAGACAATATACGCAAGATATAATACCAAATCTTGCATTTTCAAATTTTTGTATAATTTTTGTTTGTTCTATATGAGATATATTGCTATTATATTCGCGATAAGATAGTTCTGGCATATGAAAATAATTATGATCTAAAAGTTGTTTTATAAATTGTATAATCTTATTTGAATTATCTTTATTATTTGTATAAACCAATATATGATGAGAATGTCCATCGTATATACTTTTTAAAGATGCATATGCACTCAAAAATAATCTTTTATCATTCACTTCAGTTATATTAAATTTTATCATCTGTTCGTTTAATTGTTCTTCGTCTGTTATGATTGTTTGAATAACATAATCACAAATAATACCTTTTTGTATAGCTTCATATAAAGACATTTTATGAATAACCTCCCCAAAATATTCAACATTATCATTTGAAATAACATTTTTATCATAATTTATTTCTTCAATATTTTTAACAGTAGCCGTTAATGAAATCTGTTTAACTGTTGGAATATCTAACATTTTAATATAATTCTTTGTTGTCTCGTCGCATAGTTTAATATTAACACAAGTTAAATGATGGGCTTCGTCATTAATTTTTATATCAAATAAATATTTAATAGACTGTGCAACTGTATTTATCTTATTCGCTGATGAATATGTAGTAATTACAATACAGCCTGCTTTATTTTTTTCAAGAAATTGTTCAATATCATGTTTATGTTTTCCTTGTCGCATAATAAAATATGGAATATCTGGAAATATTTTTTTAATATCTTTTTTCCAATGATCCAATAATAGCAAGTTAGGAACACCAATAACAATACGTTTTGCATTCAATTCTTTGGCTACCCATAATGAAATAAGAGTTTTGCCAACACCACAAGTTAAAACAAGAAGTCCTTTGTTATTATCATTAAAATATTTTACAGATTTATTTATAATAACTTCTTGATAATCGCGAGGTATAGGAATTATTATAGGCGCAGGTATAATATCATTATCTGGTTCAGGTATAGGAATTATATCTTTATCTAATATAAGTTTATCAACAAATGATATATATTTTTCTTTAACTCTATTTTTTCGTAATAACTTTTTTATTTCATCATTTGTTAGTTTTATATAACTTAAATTATATGATATAAAATAAGGTTCTATCATATCAATAATATCCTTAGTATAAAACTCTTTTCCACCATTATTATAATAATTTTGTTTTATGAACTTTTTTTGCAATAATCTTTCTACCAATCCTACGTTTTTTAAAGACATAACATAAACACATTCAAATAGTCCTCGCTGTATTTCTCCTGTCGCATATTGAGAATCTCTATCTGGTATATTATTAGTTTTTCCCAACTTACAACATCCGTGTTTATCATATGATTCGTGTGTTCGAACATAAATATATCCACACTCCATTATAATATTTTTATTATAATATAAAACAAGAGTCAATTTTTTAAATTAAAAAAATAATCAATATTAAAAACACATATATATTCAAATGACAAATTACAAAATACTATTTTCTCTCTTGCGTAAATAAATCTTTCTCTTATTTTTATCATTAATGAAGATAATACGATTTTTAGTATTTACAATTTTATTATTATTGATATGAGTTATATTATAATAAATATTATGCATTTCGGGCATACTAACACTTCTATGTATGAAGTTACTTCTATAACAATTTGTATTTAAAATCATTGTTAAAGCAATAAATGTTTGAAAGAATATATATGAGTAGTTATTCATATTATATATATTATAAAATAATAATAAACTATCATTTTTTATTAATTTTCAGGAATTAATAATTTATATTCATGCATATTCATAGTTCCCATATCACGATTACAAGTTTTACAAATAGGCATTAAATTATCATAATTAGCTTCCCCTCCAAGAGCATGAGCAATTATATGCCCACATTCCATATTATTAAATTGCAAATTATTGTTACAAACATAGCATTTCCCTTCATCTGTCATATTAGCAGTAAATTTTTTCCAAACATTAATTCTAACACCCCAAGTTATATCAACTCTTTTTTTAGTTTTCGTTATATCATTATAAAAGGAGACCCCTATTTCATTTATATCTTTGTCATTTATTAATGCGTATAATGCCAAATCTAACCATTCAAACTTTCTAAAAACACCCAAATAACAAGGTTCTTTATTTTCTTTAAGACCCTTTTTTTTGCAATCTAAAAACTTTTTAGAAACCTCTATATTTAATTGTTTTTCAGAAATACTCGATAAAAAAGTATCAACGCCTAAAATATTATTCCATAAATCCATTATATTTTTATTAACATTTACAAGTTTTTTGTTAATATTGCGAACATTAATATTTTCAATCATTTGATTAAATGAAATATATGGACTATTACACCTACATTCTTTTTCCTTGTGTTTAAAATATATATTGAATTTATCTAATAATAATTGACATAGTTTTTTTTCATCAGATATCAAGTTTCCAATAGGTTTAATCGGTGAATGTTTATTAATTTTTGAAAAATATTCTTCAATATCTTCGTTTTTATTTATATTGTATTTTACAATAGGTACTAATACATTATCTATATTATATCCTTGTGATTTCAATTCAGCAAATGCCAATAATCTATGCTGTCCGTCCAATATATACCCAATATCTTCTATATAATTATACGCGATGGTAAAACTTTGCAAAATAGAAAACTTTCCATATTTTGAATATTCGCTTTTTTGGTCTTTAATCATTGTTGAAATATGATTTTTATCTACTAATCTTTGCAATTCTGGAATCTTATATTTATTTATAATTTCATTTATACTTTCCAATACCAGTTCTGTTCTATCAAACATTTAATTATAATACATATTATATTATATATAATAGTGTTATATAATTTTTATTGTATTATATTAGAGTATTTATGATAAGTTATAAAAGTCAAAGTATATCTAGTCAAATTATAAAACCTAATAAACATTCTATCGATAATAGAAAATTATATAAATGGTTGGATAATTCAGATGTTGAAATAAAAAATATTGCGACAGAGTTTATTATGAAAACAACATATATATCATATAGCGTTTTTAATAAAGTTATAAAAAAAGCTTTTTACGAGATGTTGTCAATATTAAAAACAAAAACTCTTCAATTTTACATAGCTAGTGATGATATAAATCATAAGTTTAAATCTGGATTTTGGGTATTAAAACATATTGAACAATATATAGATAAGGATAAATATGATGTTAAGATAATTTATGATATAGATAATATAGATTTTGATATACCGGTTATTATACCAGATGATGCTACATATTCCGGGTCACAAATAAACATTTTTTTAGAAGTTTTTCAAAATAAAAATTGTGATATTTATATATTAATACCTTTTATATCTAATACAGCTATAAATGTTATAAAACATAGTTTTGAAAAATATAATATTAATGGAAATATATTTTTTGTAAATAAAGCAAAATATACAATGGTACCAATATATGAATTAATGGAACAAAATAAAATTGAAAAATTGTTTTCATATTATTCTAAAGATGGTAAAAATATTAGAGAATATCCGATATATTTTGATCATAAAGTAGCAGATAATTATTCGTCATTTCCATTGATATATACTTATGGAATTATACCAAACAAATATAACAAAAATATTATACAAAATTGTAAAAAAAATAGATTACCGTTTAAAGAAATTTTTGATAAATTAGAAAGAATACCTATATTGAAAAATTGCGATATTAATATTGAATATAATTTGCAAAAACCTTCTTGTCCTCTACAACCCTATAAAGAAAACTTTCATAAAATTTCAGAAAAAACATATTCTAAAAGAACAGTTTAAATAATATACTCTTAATATAGTATATTAATATGAAAAAAATATCAAAAGAAGCAACATGTATTAGAAATACAGGTACGTGGGCTAATGTAAAGCCTGAATATAAGTTTGATAATGCAAAGTTTAATAAAATGTTAGTTAAAAAAGATTTACCTTTTATGTCGCCTAAAATAGATTCTATGTTAGAAAAAATAAAAGAGTTGGATGATATTGATATGGCTACAGATGGTAAATATTATAAACATGTTATATATAGCGATATTGCGGGTAGCAATGGTGCTAAAATGATAGCATCATCTCTTATCGCGAATGACTTTACGCTTATATATAATAATGGAATTATAAAAAAAAATATTGTAGAAACTGATAAAACATTTGGACTTTTGACAACATCAGTTGTATATAAAAAACCACTGACACAAAGATTAAAAAAAAATATGATGTCTATATTAAATAATCGTCCTGATAATATAAATGGAAAAAATATGCGTTTTATAATTTTAGATTCTGGATTTAAAGAAGGTATTGATGTATTTGATGTAAAATATATGCATATCCTAGAACCATTAATAACAAAGGCGGAAAATACACAAGTTATAGGAAGAGGAACAAGATATTGTGGTCAATCTGGATTACCATTTGTACCAAATGTAGGATGGACTTTAAATATTTATAGATATAATATAAATTATGATGAAAATTACACTGTTCATGATTTATATATAAAACACAGTAATCAAAATATAAGTGCTATTAATTTTGTAGCTGATATTGAGGATATAATGATAGCATCTGCTGTTGATACTCCTTTAACCGAAAATATACATATGTTGAATGATAATAATAATAGATTTTATAATAGCATTATAAATAAAATAAAACCAGCTGAATATATAACTGTTAAAAATATCAATAATAGAAGAAATGTATATAACTTTCGTAAAAAGATATATGCTAATGATAAAAATAAAATACCGTGCGATAATAAATGTGCAGGTATTTTAGAAACATATAAAAATACAGAAGCTTTATTGTTAGTATCTGCTTTATATATTATTGATACTTTTGATTATGATAAGTTTAATAAAAAGTTTGATATAGATAAAAATTATAAGGTAGATAATAATGTTCGCAATGATAAGTTTTTAAGTGCATTAAATGAAACTGATTCAAAAACAATATTATGTAGTTACATTAATAAAAGACAACAGTTTTGTGATATTATAAATATAATATGGGAAAATCCTCTATTATTTTTTGAGAAGAAAAATGAAATAAAATATAAACTTGGTTCAAAAATGTTAGAAAACTTGGAAAGTTACAAAAGAAGAAATAAAATTAATGGTGATAATTATTTAAAAATTAAAGAATTTATAAATGAGTTCGTTAATCCAACTGCTTCGCCGCCAACAATAAAAATGAATTATGATGATTTATATAATTATGTATTAAAAAATTATAGAGAATATAAATGGGATCATATGAATATTACTAATAAATGTATCCAAGATGCTAATGTAAATAAATCATCTAAAAAATATGAAATTGTTACATTTACAAAGTCTCAATCATTTGTACAAAACTTTTTAACGACGGAATCTCCTTATAAAGGTATGTTATTATATCATAGTGTTGGTTCTGGCAAAACTTGTACAGCAATTGCGACAGCAAGTAACTCTTTTTCAAAAAATGGATATACAATTTTGTGGGTGACTAGACATACATTAAAAGAAGATATATGGAAAAATATGTTTGAAAAGATATGTAATATTGTTATTATAGAGCGTTTGAAAAATGGCGAAGAATTGCCTAAAACAAAGGCTAAAAGAATGGAAATGTTAGGTAAAAATTGGATACAGCCGGTTTCTTATAAACAATTTACAAATATTATTAAAGGTAAAAATAAGTTTTATAAACAAATGGTTGCTATTAATGGTGCCGAAGACCCATTCAAGAAAACATTAATTATTATTGATGAAGTTCATAAGATTTATAGTAACTCTCTATCTGCATTAGAAAGACCAAATCCGGAAGTATTGCAAGATATGGTACAAAAGTCATATTCAATATCCGGTAAAGACTCTCTTAAATTGCTTCTAATGAGTGCTACACCAATAACAGAAGACCCTATGAGTGCTATTAAAATCCTTAATTTATTGCTTGAAAAAGATGTTGATGGATTATTTCCTGAAAACTTTGATATGTTTAAAAAAGAATATTGTGAAGAAAATGGATTATTTACAAAAGAAGGTGCATTTGGAAATGATACATCCAAAGGTTTTGTCAATAAGGCAGCTGGTCTAATAAGTTATGTAAATAGAAGTAATGACAAAAGTCAATTTGCTTATCCAGTAATAAATGATATTATATTAAATATTAAATCAAGTTCTTCGAGTAATCCAGAATTGAATGATATAATAGGTTTAATTAATGATTTAACAGAAAGACAGTTAAATGTAGATAATGAATTAACAAAAAAAGAATTAAAAGAAATAGCAACAGAATTAAAAATATTAGTTCGCGAAAAAAAGAAATTGGATAAAGTAAAGAAAGAACCTAAAAATATAATAGACTTTATTAATAAATGTTTTTTAAAGTAGAATATATATAGTGCGTAATTATTAATATAAGAATTATAAAAAAATTAAATAGATATGTACATATTAATATTATATTCGTCAATAGTGTCAATATTACTTTTTGGCATAATGTTTTATTTTGAGAACAAGAATAGAGAAGATACAGGCGAAGATTATAATATATATAATGAATTATTTACTCCAAAAAATATTATAGTTTTCTGTATAATAAATTTAATAGTATTCGCAATAATTTATATGGCATTTTCTGAAAAAACAGATATTCTATCTATGGTTGGACTTTCCGGACACGATTACGGAAAAATGAACAATATAATTAAAAGTAATATTGTAGATCCTACGATATTAAGAAATAGTTCTGAGCCAATGAAGGCTGGTTTTGAACCTTACAATAGTAGCGGTGAGATTAGCGAAGGTTCTTATGATAGTTCTTCTTCCGAGTCAGTTAAATAGACATTTTAACAAATAATAGTTTTAGGATCTATATTCAAAGCTCTTAAAATCTTTTTAAAAAGGTTAATATTAAAATTTACAATTTTACCGTTTTCATAATCTTTTATAATGGACTCTTGAATACACATTTTATTAGCTAATTGTTTCTGTGTTAATTTATTAGCATTTCTACCCGAAATAATAGCCTGTGAATACTTTAAACTTATTTTTGTCAATTTTGGAATATCATCCGTAATAAGCTTATTATATTCCTTAAATCCCTGAATATGCTGTATTTCTTTCTTAATATCTGAGTTTTTATTTTTGATAGTAACCGGTTCCCAGTCTTGAAAATTTTGATTCATAACTTATTATATATTGCAAATATTTTTTAAGTATTATTGTTAAGAATGAAATGAGTACATAATCTTTTTATTTCCATGAATATATAGAAAAGTTATAAAGTTATAATAATATATAATTATGTACTCAAAATGTATTCTTAAGGTTTTGCAAAATAGTTATAAAGAATGCTAATGAATGAAATGAGTACATAATCTTTTTATTTCCAAGAATATATAGAAAAGTTATAAAGTTATAATAATATATAATTATGTACTCAAAATGTATTCTTAAGGTTTTTCAAAATAGTTATAAAGAATGCTAATGAATGAAATGAGTACATAATCTTTTTATTTCCAAGAATATATAGAAAAGTTTAAAAGTTATAGAAATAATTAATTATGTACTCAAAATCTATTCTTAAGGTTTTGCAAAATAGTTATAAAGAATGCTAATGAAT
>Ga0222649_1000209_pt1 | contig 21703 bp, 17 predicted proteins | sample AntAcemetagen337_FD_179865 | JGI IMG/M metagenome (GOLD analysis project Ga0222649, IMG submission 179865) | Saline water microbial communities from Ace Lake, Antarctica - #337 | ecosystem: Environmental > Aquatic > Non-marine Saline and Alkaline > Saline | place: Antarctica: Ace Lake... | reverse complement strand
GTTGCATGGCGTGCTGCTTGAATTGGCTGTGTCCAAATCACATGTGACTTTTGCCACGTTGACACGTGCTCAAATTAATGCATACGTCGCAACCGGCGAGCCTATGGGCAAGGCTGGTGCATATGCAATTCAGGGTTTGGCGGGCGTGTTTGCCCGGCGCATCAGCGGCAGTTACTCAGGCATCATGGGCTTGCCAGCGTTTGAGACCGCGCAGTTGTTGGGCCGAGCCGGCGTTAAATTGGCGATGTAACTATGAACCATGAAATTTTAATCAATTGGTCGCCGCAAGAGACCCGCGTCGCGGTGATTGAGTATGGTGCGGTGCAAGACGTGCTGATTGAGCGTTCGCTTGAGCGCGGTTTGGTGGGCAACGTCTACATGGGCAAGGTCACCCGCGTGTTACCAGGTATGCAGTCGGCGTTTATAGATATTGGCTTAGAACGCGCTGCTTTTTTGCATGTTGCTGATTTGATTCCAAATTTGGCTGCCAAGCACAACAAAGACGGTGACGAAGTTGCTGCCGCGCCACCAATTGAGCGTCAGGTTTTTGAAGGTCAGTCTTTGTTGGTGCAAGTGCTCAAAGACCCTATAGGGACGAAAGGCGCGCGCCTGAGTGCTCAAATTAGTGTGGCTGGGCGTTTGTTGGTGTATTTGCCGCAAGACGATCACGTTGGTGTGTCTCAAAAAATACCGTTGCAACAGCGCGAGCTATTACGCAACCGCGTGTTGGCGCTCAGAGGTCAGGGCGACAGCGACGTCGCGCGCTTGGGTGGTTACATACTGCGCACCAATGCAGAGGACGCAACCGACAGCGAATTGGCGCAAGACATTGCCTATTTAAAAACCGCGTGGCGGCGTATCAAACTGGGTAGTACCACGCAGCCTGCGCCGACGCTGTTGCATCAAGATTTGAGTTTGGTACAACGCGTATTGCGCGACATTGTTGAGCCTCAAACGCACAGCATACGCATTGATTCACGCGAGCAACTCGCTGCCATGCGAGCCTTTGCCACCACGTTTATGCCTGACACCTTGGACAAACTTAGTTTGTACCAAGGCGAGCGTATGGTGTTTGATTTGTACAACGTTGACGCTGAAATTGCCACCGCTTTGCAACGCCGCGTGGACTTGCGCTCTGGCGGCTATGTGGTGATAGATCAAACGGAAGCGCTGACCACTGTGGATGTCAATACGGGTGGTTTTGTGGGCGCTAAAAACTTTGACGAAACTATTTTTAAAACCAACTTAGAGGCCGCGCAAGCCATCGCTAGGCAGCTTCGTCTTCGCAATTTAGGTGGCATCGTGATTGCTGACTTCATTGACATGAGCAGCGATAAACACCGCGCTGCGGTGTTGGCGGAGTTGCAAAAGCATCTGAGCCGCGACCGCACAAAAACCAGTTTGGGTGGATTTTCTGCGCTTGGTTTGTTGGAGCTTACGCGCAAGCGCACACGCGAGTCCTTGGCGCATGTGCTCAGCAACGAATGCCCGGTATGCCATGGCCGCGGTGCGGTTAAAACGGCGCGTACAGTGTGCTACGACATCTTGCGCGAGCTGCTCACGGAAGCACGCAATTTCAACCCGGCTAGATTTAGGGTGCTCGCACACACCTCTGTGGTCGACATGCTTCAAGACGAGGAGAGTGCACACCTTGCAGGACTGAGCGCCTTTATTGGCAAGCCCATAGAGCTGCAGGGCGACACCAGCTTAAGCCCTGAAATGTACAACATCGTACTGAGCTAAGACAGGCCTTGCGGCCATGGCAAGCGCAGCAGCTGTTTTGCTGCGCCAGCTTGTAGTCACATATTCTTAAGCGTTAACCGTGCCCTGCGCATGCAGCTTGGCGTATAGGCCCTCAAGGGCCAACAGTTGTGCATGCGTGCCTTGCTCTGCAATGTGCCCCTTGTTCATAACCAACACGCGGTCTGCGTGTTCTATGGTTGACAAGCGGTGCGCAATCACCACAGTGGTGCGGCCTTGCATCAGTGTGTTCATGGCTTCTTGAACCAAGCGTTCTGACTCGTTGTCTAAAGCCGAGGTGGCCTCGTCCAATATGAGAATAGGCGCATTTTTATAGATTGCGCGGGCAATGGCCAAACGTTGGCGTTGTCCGCCCGACAGTTGCGTGGCATTGTGACCAACGGTTTGGTCAATGCCTTGCGGCATAGACTCAACAACATCAACTAAATTTGCGGCTTGCACTGCTGCGTTGACGCGGTCGCGGTCTATGTTTTGGCCCAAGGCGATGTTGGCGGCTAAGGTGTCATTGAGCATCACCACATCTTGGCTAACCACCGCAAACTGCGCGCGTAAGTTTCGCAAGTCCCATTCGGGCAACGCAACACCATCGAGCTCAATGCAGCCCGAGGTGGTCTCTACAAACCGGGGCAACAAGTTGGCCAGCGTTGTTTTACCGGCACCTGATTGTCCCACCAATGCCACGACTTCCCCTGGGTTGATGTGAAAGCTCACGTTGTCCAGCGCCATGTCCTCTTTAGTTGGGTAGCGCACGCACACGTTGCTGAATGCGAGATGTCCACGTGCCGCATCTTGTTTGTGCGCACCACTGGATTGCTCAGCCACATGCTCAATCAGTTCCAAGCCGCGCTCAAGTGCTGCCAAGCCTCTTGTAACGGGGTTGGCAACATCCGCCAAGTGTTTGATGGGGGCTACCAACATCAGCATGGCCGTAACAAATGAGACAAAACTACCCACAGAGGTGCCTTGTGTATTGGCTTGCCACAGCGCAGCAGACACCACTGCCGACAATGCCATAGCGGCCAGCATTTGTGTCAAAGGAGTCATGGCAGCGGAGGCGACTGTGGAACGCAGCGCCAAGCCACGCAACTGCAAACTGAGTTTGGCAAAGCGGTCTTCTTGAGACGCTTGGGCCGCATGCAGGCGAATCATGTGGTGGGCCAATACATTTTCTTCAACGACATAGGCCAACTCGTCTGTGGCCAACTGGCTGCGTCTGGTCAGTCCATACAGACGTTTGGATAGAACCCGCATGACCAAAACCAAGGCCGGAAAGACCAGCAAGACAATCAGCGTAAGTTGCCAGTTGAGATAAAACAAATATGCGAGCAATGCAACGAGCGTCAAGCTGTCTTTGGTCAATACCAGCAGCGCGCCCACCAGCAAATTGGTGCCATTTTGCACCTCATAGACCAAGGTGTTGGACAGGCTGCTGGCAGATTGGGTTTGAAACAAGCTGAGTTGGGCGGCACTTAAACGCTTGAACATGGCTTGGCGCAAGTTGAGCATGGCGCCATTCGCAACGTACGACAGTAAATATTGCGCTGCAAAGCCTGCCGCACCGCGCAGACCAAACACGCCCAGCAGCGCCACTGGAATCATCCAAAGCGGCACAGATTGCGCTGCAAAGCCCTCATCCAGCAGACCTTGCAGTAGCGCTGGAATCATGGGCTCAGTTGATGCGCCTACCAAGCTGGCTACGACAATCCAAACCAGGGCTGTGCGTCCATCTTTAAAATAGGGCCACAGACGAACCAGTCTGGTGCGCATGGGTGTCGCGGTGGTCTCAGTTGCAGTTGGCGTATGCACATCTGTCTGTGTTTGAGTCTGTTGTGTGTGTTGTGTCAAAGTAAGGTGATGGTAATACCAAGCGTTAGTAGCTGATAAACAAGGTCTTGGCGCAAGGAATTGAACTTGCTTGTTGCAATCGTCCGTTATTATCTACTGGTCGCAGACCAACTAGAGTGTCACCCCGTATGCCTGAATCAAGAACACCCGTCGCCAAGTCTTTCCCGATAAGGTCTACAGCCGCTGTGAGTGCCGATGCGTGCACCGCACCAACGGCCCGTCTCAGCAGACGGTCCATGTTGGTGGCGGCTTCAAGTGCAGGGGGCTTGGCCATGTCCAGCCTGCCGCTGGCGGCGTACGCCCAGTTTCGCGTGGACGTGGCTGGTGTAGGGCTTACCCAGCGCCCCTTTGCGATTGCCCCGTTTAAGGGCCGTGAGCTGTTGACCAGTCAAGTCGACGACATTGTTACGGCTGACCTTGAGCGCAGTGGCTTGTTTCGTGTTGTGCCCATGGAGACCGAACAGCTTGATGAATCGTCGCGCCCAGATTTGGGACCATGGCGCGCGCGTGGGGTCGACGCACTCATTACCGGCAGCGTCAACAAGCTAGACGACCAACGTTGGGGTGTGCGCTTTCGTTTGTGGGACGTCGTCAGGGCGGAGGATTTGGGCGGTGTGAGTGTTCCAATCGACGGCAACTTGGGTCGTCTTGCAGCCCACCGTGTGGCTGATGCGATCTACGAAAAGTTAACGGGTGAAAAGGGGGTGTTTTCTACCAAGGTTGCGTATGTCACCAAGTCCGCTACCCGCCATAAATTGTGGGTGGCTGATGCCGATGGTGAAAACGCCCAAGTGGCCCTCAGCAGTCCCGAGCCAGTTATTTCACCGGCTTGGTCTCCAGACGGAAGCCAATTGGCCTATGTGTCGTTTGAGGCGCTCAAACCCGTCATCTTCGCCCACACCGTTGCGACTGGTAAGCGCCGCATGATGGCCAATTTCAAGGGTTCAAATTCCGCGCCTGCGTGGTCGCCGGACGGTCAAACCTTGCTGGCTACCTTAACGACTTCAGGGAACTCACAAATTTTTGCACTGGCCAAAGATGGTGGCCCCCCCACGCGGTTGACGCGTACAGGCAGCATTGACACAGAACCGGCGTATGCACCTGACGGAAAATTTATTTATTTTGTAAGTAACCGAGGCGGTTCCCCTCAAATTTACCGCATGCCCAGCCAAGGCGGCGCAGCTGTGCGTATCACCTTTCAGGGTGGCTACAACATTTCACCTTCCCCAAGTCCTGATGGCAAATGGCTTGCGTTTGTGGGGCGAATTGATGGGCGCTTCCGTCTACAAGTGTTAAATCTTGAAAACAACGAGATTAGGGGCTTGACCGATACCGACGCGGATGAAAGTCCCAGTTTCTCGGCCAATAGCCGAATGGTTATTTATGCAACCCGTGTTGAGGGGCGGGAAGCGTTGATGACTGTGTCGGTTGATGGCCGTGTGCGCACCCGCTTAGCGGGGGCCACAGGTGACATACGTGAGCCCGATTGGGGTCCATTCCGTTTGTAATCGGGCTATCACCTATTTTTCTGACATATATTTTTGTTAAGGTGTACTGTTGGGTCCATAGCAAGTATTTGGCCTGATCTGTTTTATTTGTTTTATTTGTACTTTGTCTGAACTGGAGCAATCATGTTGAAGAAAAAATCGGCACTGCCATTAATGGCCCTGTTGTGTTTAAGCCTTGTGCTTGGCGGGTGTGCCAGCGGCATTTCGTTGGATGAGTCCAACGCTGCCAACGCCGCCAACGCTGCCAACGCCGGTGCTGCCAATGCTGCCGGTGTTGATAACAAGGGCGTAGCTGGCGTCGAGATCAATGCCAGTGAGTCCAAAGCGCAGCAGCCTCCAGCGTCTTTATCCAGGTTGGTTTACTTCGCGTTTGACAGCTTCGCCATCACCGACGAATTCACGCCGTTGTTGGCTGCCCACGCGCGCTTCCTCAGTGCAGACCGTGCCCGTGTTGTGACCGTTGAAGGCCATACCGACGAGCGCGGTGGACGTGAGTACAACTTGGCGCTTGGTCAGCAACGCGCCGAAGCAGTTCGCCGCGCCCTGGCCTTGTTGGGTGTTCAAGAGTCACAAATAGAGGCCGTGAGCTTTGGTAAAGAAAAGCCTGCTGCAGTCGGCGGTGACGAGGCCACTTTAAGTCTAAACCGCCGCGCACTGATTAATTACCGGTAAGTCGTTTTAAACCAATGGCTGACCAAGACCAGGCGGCAGAGCCGGCTGTTGGTGATCTTGCGTCAGTCCTTACGGATCACTATGTTGAATAAATTACAGTTTGCACGTGTGCAGGCAGCGCGCTGGGGATTGGTCGCCATGTTGGTCGTAGCCTCACAAACCAGTTATGGTGCTTTGTTTGAAGACGATGAAGCCAGGCGTGCCATTATTGATTTGCGCCAGCGAATACAGGCATCTCAGGAACGTTTGCAAGTCATGCAAGACAAGCTGTCCAAAGTTGCCACCAGCGAGAGCATTCTTGATTTGGCCAATCAAAATGAGCGTTTACGAGGCGAAATTGCCCAATTGCGCGGCCAAAATGAACAGCTCAGCCGAACAGTTGACGACCTCAGCCGCTTGGTCAACAGCACCGACAGCCGTCTCAGCCTGCTTGAGCCTATGGTGGTGAGCGTTGACCGCGAAAACTTCAGTGTGGGCCCCAAAGAGAAGGCCGACTATGAGGCTGCGATGACGGCCCTTCGTGGCAGTGACTTTGAAACGGCTAGTGTGGTGTTGCAAGGTATATTGCGCGACTTTCCAGAGTCTGGCTACACGCCTAGTGTGTTGTTTTGGCTAGGGAATGCCTATTACGCAACTGGGCAATATGGCGCCGCACTCACTACATTTGACCAATTAACCAATCAATTTGCACAGCACTTACGTGTGCCAGAGGCCATGTTGGCCAAGGCCAATTGCCAAGTTGAGTTGCGTGACAAACTGGGTGCTAGAAAAAATCTTCAAGCCCTGATTACCAATTTTCCCAGCAGCGAGGCAGCTCAGGCTGCCAAACAGCGTTTGGATGCCCTGAAGTAAGCATCACGACGATTTGTCAATTTGTTAAATACAACAATACAGTTTTTAGCGACGCATTCTTGACGTAACTTGCTCCCCATATGCCATTGGTATATGGGGTTTTTTTATGGTGCACCACCCGTCACCGCCATCAGACTGACTACAACTACAACTACAACTACAACTACAACTACAACTACAACTACAACTACAACTACAACTACAACTACAACTACAACTACAACTACAACTACAATGACTTCCCTATGAATATAGACGCCATCTCTCATTTACAAACCCAAGTGTTGTGGGCCAGCTTCGCTGTGTCTATCGCGTTTGGGTGGGTCTCTCAGCGCAGTCATTTTTGCACGATGGGCGCGTTCAGCGATATCGTCAACATGGGCGACTGGACGCGTATGCGCATGTGGGCCTTGGCGGTTGGTGTCGCTATTCTTGGGTTTTATGGGTTGGCTTTCTTTGAGCTGATCAACCCCTCTGACAGTATTCATGCCAACGGCCGAGTGATATGGTTGTCTGCCCTTGTGGGTGGGGCCATGTTTGGCTTTGGTATGGTGTTGGCCTCAGGATGTGGCAGTAAAACACTGCTGCGTATTGGGGCTGGCAGCCTCAAAAGCTTGGTTGTATTTGTATTTATGGGGTTGTTTGCTTTTATGACGCTTCGCGGTATCACCGCTGTTGCGCGCACCTACTCGGTAGACTTGGTTAACTTTCAAATGGACACAGCCTTGTTGCCTCACTGGCTGGCTTCCCAACTGGGTGCGCAAGCCAACACGGTCGGCCTATTGTCTGCACTCGTAGTTGGTGGTGGTTTGGTGCTGTGGGCGCTCAAAGGCGAGGGCTTTATTCGCTCAGGGTCCTTGTTTGGCGGGCTAGGTGTGGGCGCTTGTATTGTCGCCATTTGGTGGGTGTCTGGTCACCTAGGCTTTGTACCAGAGCATCCTGAGACCCTAGAGGCCACATATTTGGTCACCAACAGCGCCAGCATGGAATCGTTGACATTCACTGCGCCCTTGGCCTACGTGATCAACTGGTTGATTTACTTTAGCGACGTGAGCAACGTGTTGTCGCTGGGTGTAGTGTCTGTTTTTGGCGTCGTAAGCGGCGGTGCCATGTACGCTTGGCACAGCAAAACATTTCGTTGGGATGGCTTTTCAAGTACCCAAGATACCGCCTTGCATATGGCTGGTGGCGCACTGATGGGCGTTGGCGGTGTAACGGCTATGGGCTGCACCATAGGCCAAGGCCTGTCTGGTCTGTCAACGCTAAGTCTCACCAGTTTGTTTGCTGTTGCTGGCATTACATGTGGTGCCTTGGGCGGTTTTAAGTTTCAAATGTGGCTTCTTATGCGTGACTGATGCTGTTCAATTGAGTGAAACAATGAGTTCCAACACCCGTATGACCGATGGCGACAGCATCATCAACAGCACTGGTAACAGCAGCAGCGGCGTCATCAGTGTCACCACTACCCAAGCTGTTAGCCCGGTCTTAGGCAATGACTTTGAACGCAGTTTTGGTGGCTTGCGCCGCTTATACGGTGCAGCTGGCGCTGACAACATATTTAGCACGCATGCGGTGGTTGTCGGCATTGGTGGTGTGGGCTCTTGGGTTGTCGAGGCGTTTGCGCGCAGTGGCGTTCAACGCATCAGTTTGGTTGATTTAGACCATGTGTCGGTGTCCAACATCAACCGCCAGCTTCATGCCACACAGGCGACCATTGGACAATCTAAAGTGCAAGCCATGCGCGAGCGCATAGCCCTCATCAATCCTGCGTGTGTGGTCGATGAAGTTGAGGAGTTTGTAGATGCCGATAACTGGCGGGCTATAGCCGACACACTTGGCTTAGCCCATTCAGTGTCACCAGTTGCGCTGGTAGATGCGTGTGACCAAGTGCGTGCCAAAGCGGCCATGGCTGCGTGGAGCCTCTCCCACCCGTGTACGTTCGTGACGGTTGGCGCAGCTGGCGGTAAACACCAAGCACACATGGTCGAGGCAGGTGACTTGGCTCAGGTAACACACGACCCTTTATTGGCGCAGCTGCGCTACCAGTTACGAAAAGCTCACAATGCCGCAAGAACAGGCCGAATGAAAGTCGCTTGCGTCTTTAGCCGAGAGCCAGTGCTCAAGCCCAAGTTATTGGATGCAACACCCGCTGGTGAAGGTTCGGATGCTGAGTCCGATAAGTCCATCTCTGATGGAACGCTGAACTGCCACGGCTACGGATCAAGCGTGGCCGTGACCGCCAGCTTTGGCATGAGTGCGGCGGGTTGGTGCATGCAGCACATCGCTCAAATCAAGTGACGTTTACCGCAAACTTTTTTAAATCCGCTTCTAAAGCCTTTAAAAAACACGCTATACTCATTGGCTTAGGACGCAATAACCAAACGCTTCAACAAGCGAATTGCATCGAACCCCATTAAGCGTGGGTCGTTAGCTCAGCTGGTAGAGCAGCGGACTTTTAATCCGTTTGTCGCAGGTTCGAACCCCGCACGACCCACCACCCAAACTTCAAAAACACCCAGTGCAAACGTGCTGGGTGTTTTTGTTTGTGGCTTTGTCATGCGCATAATGTCTGGCTATGGCAATCAAATCAACTATTTTTAAAGCCAACGTCCAAATTGCGGATGTTGACCACGGCTACTACGCCGACCATGCGCTCACTTTGGCTAGACATCCCAGCGAAAATGATGAGCGCATGATGGTACGCTTGGTCGCCTTGGCGCTCAATGCACACCAACTACATGACACCTGCAAGGGCGATGGCACGCTGAGCTTTGGTGCGGGTTTGTCAGATCCTGAAGAGCCAGATGTGCAGTTGATTGACTTTACTGGACGCAAACGCTTGTGGATTGAGGTGGGACAGCCAGAAGATAAACCGCTGTTGAAAGCGTGCAGTAAAGCAGACGCGGTGTTGCTGTACGCCTTTAGCCATTCTGCTGATATTTGGTGGGCAAGTATTAAAAATAAGCTCCACCGGCTGGAGCGATTGCAAGTGTGGCGCTTGCCGACAGAGTCGTCGCAGGCTCTCGTGGATTTGGCTCAGCGCAGCATGCAACTTCAAGCGACCATTCAAGAAAATGTCCTCACCCTCAGCAGCGAGCAGGGTGTCGTGAACATTGAGCCCATTCTTTGGAAGTAACGTGATGACCAAAACAGCAATGAACCCTATTTCCCAAGCTTCCTCTGAGTCAGTGTTGAGCACTTACGACAAGACCAGTGTTGATGATGTGCGCATCAAGTCGGTACGACCACTTATTACGCCGGCGCTGCTGCAAGAAGCGTTGCCTGAAACGCCGGCTATGGTGGCGCAAGTGGCACACCACCGCAGTGCTATTGCAGACATCTTGCAAGCGCGTGATGACCGCCTGCTGGTGGTCGTTGGGCCTTGTTCAATCCATGACCACGACCAAGCCATGGAGTACGCTCGTGCGCTCAAAGCCGTGACGGCTTCTATGAGTGGCGAGCTGATGGTTGTCATGCGCACTTATTTTGAAAAGCCTCGCACTACGATTGGGTGGAAAGGTTATATCAACGACCCGCATTTAGACGGTACCTATGCCATCAATGAAGGCCTGCACAAGGCAAGGCGGCTGTTGCTAGATGTGGTGAGCGAAGGTTTGCCTGCTGGTACAGAGTTCCTGGACTTGCTGAGCCCCCAGTTTGTGGTTGACTTGATCGCGTGGGGCGCTATTGGTGCGCGCACGACAGAGAGTCAAAGCCATCGCCAGTTGGCATCTGGTTTGAGTTGTCCAGTTGGTTTTAAAAATGGCACTGATGGCGGTGTGCAGGTGGCGATTGATGCCATGGTTGCCGCGCGCAACAGCCACGCTTTTATGGGCTTAACCAATATGGGGCAAGCAGCTATTTTTGAAACACGTGGTAATGAAGATTGCCACATTATTTTGCGCGGTGGCAAGCTACCTAATTTCGATGCTGCCGGTGTGGCCGCTGCCGTTCAGTCACTGACCAAGGCCGGTTGCCACCCGAGGTTAATGGTGGATGCCTCACACGCCAACAGCCAAAAACAACATACCAAGCAAATAGAGGTGGCTGCTGACGTGGCGGCTCGTATTGGGGCAGGCGACTACAGCGTCATGGGCATGATGATTGAAAGCCATCTAGAAGACGGGCGCCAAGACTTGGCGGCTGGGACAGCGTTGCGCCGTGGGGTTTCTATTACGGATGCTTGTATCAGCTTACGTCAAACGCAGCCCGTTCTAGAAGAGCTTGCTAGGGCCGTTGCTCAGCGCCGCTCGCTGGTGTAGCCGCAAGCTAGCAAAGCCTTGTTCAGTTCGCTCGCCTATGGCCCAACAGCGGCCATAGCGCCAGCACCAACAGCTATAAAGATCCTGACAATAACCTGTTGAGTGTTGGTGAGTTTCTGCAGGTGGCTTGTAATGGGCCTTAGCGCAGTTGGACTACCAGCCGTTGGCCAATGCGTATGTAGCTGCGTGATTTCAGGTTATTCCATTTAGCGATGGAGGCAGCCGACACACCATAACGCCGTGCCAAGCCAGACAGGGTGTCCCCTCGTTTGACGCGTATTTCCAGTTTGCTGAACTCGGGTGCCAAAGCCAGTTGCGCGTTATCTGCCACGTATTCAGTCACGTTGGTGGTGCGCATTGCACTGCGCTTGACCAGCACGGTAGAGCCTTTGCGCACCAACATGCGGGGCGGTATTTTGTTGACTAGGCGCAATTCAGATTCTGACATGCCAACTTGCTTGGCCAAGTCCCGCGGCTTGATGTTGGATTGGACCACATGCGCAGTCCATGTCGCCATAGGGCCTGAATGGGCCTGCAGCCTTATTTTGAATTCGCCAGCGTTGTCCCAAGGCAGCAGTACAGCAGGTGTGCCATTGGCCAACACAACCGGGTGCTTGAGCGATGGGTTCAGTGCTCTAAAGTCTTCTTCGCTGACACCAGCCAATGAGGCAATTAGCGCCACATCGATGTCTTTGGCAATGGTCACCACGTCAAAGAACGGATGGTTTGGGATGCTGGGCAACACCACCGAGTTGGCAGCGGGGTTGCTGACTATATTTTTAAAGGCCTGAAGCTTGGGCACGTAGAAGCGTGTTTCAGCGGGCATACGAAGGTCTAGGTAACCCGTGTCTTTGCCTGCAGCCTTGTTGCGTGCGATAGCGCGGCGCACATTGCCTTGTCCCCAGTTGTATGCAGCCAAAGCCAGGTGCCAATCACCAAATTGGTTGTGCAAGCTTTGTAAGTAATCCAGCGCTGCGTTGGTAGATGCCACCACATCACGGCGGTCGTCCCTGAAGGAGTTTTGGCGCAAGTCAAACGAGCGGCCTGTTGCAGGCATAAACTGCCACATACCCGCGGCTTTGGCGCTGGAAACAGCTTGCGGGTTAAACGCACTTTCGATAAATGGCAGCAGCGCCAACTCGGTAGGCATGCGCCTACGCTCTAGTTCATCGACGATATAAAAAATGTATCTGCTAGAACGCAGGGCCATCCGGTCCATGTAGTCTGGGCGGGCGGCATACCATTCCACACGTGTGTCTACAACGTTGTCAACGAGGTCGGGCATGGCAAAGCCACGGCGGATGCGGTCCCACATATCCAATGGTGGGGACTGCGAGGCCACTTGGATGGTGTTGGCAGACAAGGCTTCATCCAACTTGCTGAGTGGGCCAGTCGGTATGATTGGCTCGTGGGCAAGGGTCGCGCTGGCAGAGGCGTTCGTGTTTCCAATTAGCGCTGGTTGTGAGGTATTTAAGTTGGCGCAGCCAGCAGCGAGCGTGACGCAGCCGTACAGCAGCGCCAGCAATAGGCGACGGTGAAGTGTTATCGGCATCAGTTTTTAGAGTTCATTTGTTACTCACGCATAGCACCACATAGGGCATCAGGCTGCGCAGGCGGTAGGGGGACATGCGCCGACATGCGGTCTTCAGTTGTATCGTGATCATCGCGCAAGAAAGAATTGATTTATCAGCCGTTAAAAAGGACATTAGGCAGCAGTGGCAGACCGTGTGTCAGTTCAGACGCAACGTAGAACTGTACCTTAGTAATGGTTGATTGTCGGTGTCTGCAGCCTTGTCATTGTGTAATTGTGCCAGCTCATCAGCGTAACCGTTGCACTTGCCAGCACTTGCTGGCATGGCCAGTACAGTCCAGGGTGGAGCGCTCATGCATCGCCACACCGGCTGTGTCGCTAACAGGAAGGCTGTCGCACGACACAGTGTGCTGCTTTGCAGCCGGTGTTCTGGCCCGACATGGCACACTCACCGGTGTCGTTGTCAACAGAGGCTTTGAAAAAATTCGGCAATTTAAGACTTCTCATGCACTGTCTTGTATGTGGCTACACAATAGAGCGTCAGCTAGGTACCGTCACGGTATTGGTTTCTTCTATTTTTTAAAAGCAGTTTCAACTTTGCAAGTTCATTCACATGAGTTACTGAGGCAGTGCTGGCTGGATTGGTTGGCCCAACAATGCGATCAAGCTGTGGTCAATTTATTTGGCTATCATGCGGTTCAGTTGGGCATGCTGGAGCTTGACGGCTTGCGGGTCAATCGCATACCGCACCAGTGGTTGGCCGATGTGGACAGCTATGGCGGCGGCTGGCGCTCGCTTCGTCATCCCATTGAGTCGGTTGAGCCAAATGAGTCACAGTCATGTCGCGCCGTCGACCTCGATTGCGATAGCCATGCGCTGCCTTTCGAATCAGCAAGTTTAGATTTGGTGTTGATGCCGCACACATTAGAGCGCGCTGCAGACCCCCACGCCACATTGCGGGAAGTGGCTCGAGTGCTCGTGCCTGAAGGCCATGTGGTGATTGCGGGCTTGAATCCGTTGAGCCTGTGGTCATTGCGGCAAAGCCGTTTTGATTTCGCGCAACGCCTTGGCATTCAACGTGGCGTGGCGCACGCACCTTTTGATGTAGCTGCTAAGCAGTGGATTGGTTTATGGCGCTTGCGTGACTGGCTCAAACTGTTGGGTTTTGAAGTGCAGTTGGTCAATACAGGTATGTTCCGTCCTGGCCTGTCCTCTCCCATTTGGGCGCAGCGCCTGGCCCCTATGGACACGCACGGTGCCAAGTGGTTGCCTGTCGTGGGTGCCGTTTACACGCTGGTTGCCGTAAAAAAAGTCAAGGGTATGCGTGTGATGGGGCCAACTTGGAGTCGCAAGCGCGTGAGAGGTCGGGCACCAGCCAAACAACCCGCTCGCGTAATGAACGACAATGCCAATCCATGAATGACATCACCATATACACAGACGGCGCTTGCAAAGGCAACCCTGGCCCAGGCGGCTGGGGGGTATTTTTTCAAAGTGCAGGTGCCGAAAAAGAACTGTTTGGTGGCGAACCCAACACCACCAACAACCGCATGGAAATGATGGCAGTCATCGAGGCCTTGCGGTCACTGAAGCGCCCTTGTAAAGTGACGCTCTATCTTGACAGCGAGTATGTGCGCAAAGGCATCACAGAGTGGGTCAAGGGTTGGAAAGCCCGGGGCTGGAAAACAGCGGCCAAACAGCCCGTTAAAAACGTCGATCTGTGGCTCATATTGGACGAACTGGTGTGCAATACAGAACACGAGTTGACCTGGCGCTGGGTTAAGGGCCATGCAGGCAACCCAGGCAACGAACGCGCCGATATGCTGGCCAACAAGGGCGTCTCAAGCATTTAAGCAGCGCAGGTTCAAGTGGCAACAACGTGTCGCTTTGGCAAATGACTGCAGCACACGCCGCTGCATCAACCGCCTATATAGCTCATTTCAATACGCTGCTTGGCGTTGCCAGCGGGTAACACCCCTGCTTGACGCAGCGCCGAGTATTGGTCTGAGCGGCCCTGCCACAGGTGGGCAAGGTGGTGTGCCAACGTGTCAATGTCTTCTGTTGAGGCATCACGGACAAGGTCTCTTATATTTGCCCCATCGGTTGCAAAAAGACAGCTGAACAGTCGCCCGTCGGTCGACAGCCGTGCACGGTTGCAGTCGCCGCAAAAGGCCTGTGTCACGCTGGATATAAAACCCACCTCACCTAAATTAGGGTCTAAGTCACCACGGTCATTTAAATACCCATAACGCTTGGCTGTCTCACCCACACTCTTTGCAGGTAAGGCGTTCAGCTTCCAACGCGTTTGCAACAACGCTAGAACTTCTGAGCTTGGCAAAACCTCGTCCATACGCCAGCCGTTGCTCGCGCCCACATCCATGTACTCAATAAAGCGCAAAGCTACGCCCGAGCCTCGAAAGTGCGCCGCCATAGGCACAATTTGACTTTCGTTGGTGCCACGTTTGACAACCATGTTGACCTTGATGTCCTCAAAGCCGACTGCAAGCGCTGTATCTATGCCTTGAAGCACGTCGGATACGGGGAAGTCCATGTCATTCATCTGCCTAAATATGGCATCGTCCATCGCATCTAAACTGATCGTTAAGCGCTTAAGTCCAGCATCTTTGAGGCTTTGAGCCTTTCGTTTCAGCAAGCTTGCATTGGTCGTCAATGTCAAATCAAGTGGCTCGCCATGAGTGGTTCGCAGTTCACTCAGTTGGGCAATTAAAACTTCTAGGTTTTTACGCAACAAGGGTTCGCCCCCGGTGATGCGAATTTTCTTCACCCCAAGCCGTGTTGCAGCTGCAGCTATGGTTGTAATTTCTTCGAATCGCAGCAAATCTTTTTGTGGCAAGTAGGCATAGTCACGGTCAAACACACTTTTAGGCATGCAATAGCTGCATCGAAAGTTACAGCGGTCGGTCACACTGATACGCAGGTCACGAAACGGCCTAGACAAGCGGTCTACAACTTGGTCATTAACAGTCAGTTTGCCCTGCTGGATGAGTTGCGCAACTTCAGCGCTGCTAGATGCCTTGCGTTGATCAATGATGGGAATATACCTGTCGGTCATAGTTGCTGTTGTCTGAATTTTTTGTTACAGGTTTGAAGAATTAAAAAGCGCAAAACCTGACAGGCTTTGCGCTTTTTTTCAAAGTGTCCATACGGATTGGCACACGAAGGCTCGCTTAATTATCCGCCATGGATTTGCATCATGAGTGGGACAATTAACAAGGCGACAATGTTGATGATTTTAATGAGCGGGTTGATTGCAGGGCCAGCCGTATCTTTATAAGGGTCCCCGACTGTGTCTCCTGTCACTGCTGCTTTATGTGTTTCGGAGCCCTTACCGCCGTAATTGCCATCTTCTATGTATTTCTTAGCGTTGTCCCATGCGCCACCGCCCGTGCACATTGAAATGGCCACAAACAGACCAGTCACTATGGTGCCCATTAACAGCCCACCTAAAGCGGCGGGACCTAAAATCAACCCGACCAAAATGGGTGCAACGACCGGCAACAAAGAAGGGATCATCATTTCCTTGATGGCCGCCGTTGTGAGCAGGTCCACAGCGCGGCCATATTCTGGTTGTTGTGTCCCATCCATGATGCCGGGTATCTCTTTAAATTGGCGGCGAACTTCAACCACAACGGATCCGGCCGCTCGACCTACAGCCTCCATGGCCATGGCACCGAACAGGTAGGGGATCAAACCACCTATAAATAGCCCGATGATGACCATGGGGTTGCTCAAGTCAAACGACACCGCTGTGCCGTATGCTTCTAGCTTGTGCGTGTAGTCAGCAAATAAAACCAGAGCAGCCAATCCTGCTGAGCCTATGGCATAGCCCTTTGTAACGGCTTTTGTGGTGTTGCCCACCGCATCAAGTGGATCAGTGATGTCGCGCACGCTGGCAGGCATATCAGACATTTCGGCAATACCGCCTGCATTGTCCGTAATCGGGCCATAGGCATCGAGTGCCACAACGATGCCTGCCATGCTGAGCATAGATGTCGCTGCGATAGCGATGCCGTACAAGCCAGCGAATTGGTGAGCGGCCCAGATTGCCAGGCACACAAACAGAACAGGCCATGCCGTTGAGCGCATAGAAACGCCCAAGCCTGCAATGATGTTGGTGCCGTGTCCCGTTGTAGACGCCTGTGCAATGTGTTTAACCGGTGGGTACTGCGTACCCGTGTAGTACTCCGTTATCCACACCAGTCCAGCCGTGAGCACCAAACCTACTGTGCACGACGCGAAGAGCGCCATTTGGCTGCCACTTGCGCCCAACGCATCGTCGGGAATCAGCCACATGGTGACGAAGTAAAACGCGACCAGCGACAGGCCGCCTGCCACGGCCAAACCTTTGTACAACGCGGGCATCACGTTCTTCATGCCGGGAGTTGCTTTGACAAAAAAGCATCCAATAATGGAAGCGATGATGGACACAGCCCCTAAAGCAAGAGGGTATGTAACCGCGTTGATGCCTGCGCCACCCACCATCAAGGCTCCCAACACCATGGTCGCAATCAGAGTGACCGCGTATGTTTCGAAGAGGTCAGCGGCCATACCAGCACAGTCGCCAACGTTGTCGCCAACGTTATCGGCGATCACTGCGGGGTTGCGCGGGTCATCCTCGGGGATGCCTGCTTCGACTTTGCCAACCAAGTCGGCACCCACGTCTGCGCCCTTGGTGAAAATGCCACCGCCCAAACGGGCAAAGATCGAGATTAATGACGAGCCAAATGCAAAGCCAATCAGCGGGTTGATTTGTTCAGCCAAGGCAGTGCCTGTGGTTTGGGGCGCGCTGCCGACTAACAACCAGTAAAACCCTGTGACGCCAAGTAAGCCAAGGCCGACTACCAGCATGCCCGTGATGGCGCCACCTCGAAATGCCACATCAAGCGCTGGGCCTATACCCTTTGTTGCAGCTTGAGCTGTACGCACGTTTGCCTTGACAGAAACGTTCATACCAATAAAACCGCAGGCGCCCGACAGGGCGGCGCCAATCACGAAGCCGACAGCGCTCATGGGGTCCAAAACCAAAGCGATCAGAATCGCAAGAATGACACCGACCACTGCAATCGTTTTGTATTGACGCGCCAAATAGGCCGCAGCGCCAGTTTGAATTGCGGACGCAATTTCTTGCATGCGAGGCGAGCCCGCATCTTGGGAAAGAATCCATCGTCGTGCCCACACCCCATAAGCGACAGCTATGAGTCCACACACGACAGCCAGGGTCAGTGCTAAATTACCAGCCATAAAAATCTCCAAGGTTGTAACTTCGTTCCAGTGATGCAAAACAGCAGGCACCACCGCTGAGTTGCTTCCTCACCGTTGTTACAAGCTTGTAGGGTAGGTAATTGGCCAACAATTTCAATATAAATCAATCTGTATGTCGATGTGGTGACTTTGGCGTCACCTGCGTGTGGATTTAGGGTAAGCACTTATAGGTAAAATACCCATTCCTCATTTCTATTTCTTTACAGTAAAGCAACGCTAGCATGTCTTTAAACCTTGTGTCTTATGGCGCTGACGCGCCAAATACGTTCAATGTCATCATTGAAATACCCATGAATGCTGATCCGATAAAGTACGAGGTAGATAAAGAAACTGGCGCGATTTTTGTGGATCGTTTTATGAGCACATCCATGCACTACCCGACAAATTACGGTTATGTGCCCAAGACATTGTCTGGTGATGGAGATCCTGTTGATGTGCTGGTCATTACACCTGTACCTTTGCTGCCTGGCGTTGTGGTGACTTGCCGCGCAATTGGCATTTTGAAAATGGAGGATGAAGCTGGCGAAGATGGGAAAGTACTGGCAGTTCCAATTGATAAATTGTTGTCAATTTACAGCCAGTGGCAAAAACCGGACGATATGAACCCAATGCGGCTCAAAACGATCGCACACTTTTTTGAGCATTACAAAGATCTTGAAGAAGGCAAATGGGTCAAGATATTGGGTTGGGAAGGACCTGATGCCGCCCACAAAGAAATCGTAGATGGTATTGCCAACTACAACGCAGCCTGAGTCTGGTTTACACCCCATAACAGCAGCGACCTTGGGCAGTTCAGTATGTACTGCCCATTGTCTCAGGCCTGTTTTGTACCCGCCGTATGCACACCCGGCGAACAGCGTGCTGCGGATCTATAGCGGTTGGCTGGCCTTGAACGGGTTTCGAGCTTGCAGGTCTTGCACATAGGCCTGCATGCCTTGGGTTTCGCGTTCCAAGTAGCGGTCTACGGCATCAGCGAACGACGGGTGCGCCAGCCAATGTGCGCTGTAAGTTGTTTGTGGCATCAAAGCCCTGGCCATTTTGTGTTCGCCTTGGGCACCGCCTTCAAAACGTTGCACGCCATTTTCTATGCACCACATCAGTGGCTGGTAGTAGCAGGCTTCAAAGTGCAAGCAATCTACCCTGGCCAATGCGCCCCAGTAGCGTCCAAAAGCAGCAACTGCTTGTCCGTGCCCATCAACTTCTAAGCCCACCAAGCTGCAAGCAAATGCTTGGTCGGTGTCTGTGTAGGCAACAAACATTACCCAGTTTTCAGGCATGTGGTCGCGCATGGCTTCAAAAAATGCCGGCGTTAGGTAGGGCGCATTGCCGTGTTCTACATAAGTTTGTTCATAGCAACGGTAAAACAACGCCCAGTCTTGCTCTGTGATGGCCAGGCCGCGTTTGGACTCAAACCTGACACCTGCATCGGCTACTTTGCGCCGCTCTTGTTTTATTTTTTTGCGTTTGTCCTGCGTCATGGTCGTCAAAAATGCGTCAAAGCTGGCGTAACCTGGCGTGGTGTTGTGCCAGTGAAATTGGACGGTTTGCCGCATCAGCAGGCCCTGAGCTTGGCATGCTTCACGGTCGCTGTCGTCGATAAACAAGGCGTGCATGGACGACACCCCCAAGTCTTTGCAGGTGGCCAGCGTGGCTGCCAGTAACGCGGTCTTGTTTGCCTGCGTTGCTGCAATCAGGCGTGGCCCCGGCACTGGGGTGAAAGGGGGGGCAATGACCGCTTTGGGGTAGTACGCCAAGCCGTGCTCTTGGTAGGCTCTGGCCCAAGCGAAGTCAAAGACATATTCGCCGTAAGAGTGCGCTTTAATGTACATGGGGCACACCCCTACCAGTTGCTCTTGGGCCTGACTGGTGTCCCACAAGCTCACGAAATAGGCTTGCCAGCCCGTTTGAGTTACAGCGCTGGCGCTGCTGTGCATGGCTGCCAAGTAAGCATGGCGAACGAAGGGGTTCAGGGTGCCATTCGCAGACTGGCCGTGTTGGTTGCAGGCGGTTAGCAAGCTGTCCCAATGGTCTTGTGCAATGCCGGCGGGGTCTTGTATGACACGGGTGACATAATTGTCAACGCTCATTGCTTTGCTACCCAAATTTTGTCACTTATGCGCATTTCTGTTGCTCAATTTAATTTTGTTGTTGGCGATCTCGCCGGCAACGCCCAGCGCATCGTCCAAGCGGCCAAGGACGCGCACAGCGCAGGGGCGCAGTTACTGCTCACGCCTGAGTTGGCGTTGTCTGGCTACGCGGCTGAGGACTTGTACCTGCGCGCGCAGTTTACAACTGCATCTGATGATGCCTTGAAAACAATTGCCTCGCTGACTGCCCACTTAGAAGGCCTGCACATTGTGGTGGGACACGCCACGGCGCGCACAGACGCGACGATTCGCACCGACAGTGTGGCTACAGCACCGTGCCTCAACATGGCCACCGTGCTGCACGCCGGTCAAGTGGTAACAAGCTATGCCAAGCGGGAGTTACCCAACTACCAGGTATTTGATGAAAGGCGCTACTTTGCGCCCGGCAACAAGCCTTGTGTGTTTGAAGTGGCAGGCATGCAAGTGGGGTTGCTCATTTGCGAGGACGCGTGGTTTGAGCAGCCCGCCCTAGACACGCAAGCCGCAGGCGCACAAGTGCTGGTGGTGATCAATGCATCGCCCTTTCACATGGGCAAAAGTGCACAGCGTGAAGTTGCCATGGCACAGCTGGTCAAGCGTGTGCCGCTGCCACTTGTTTACGCCCACATGGTAGGCGGGCAAGACGAGCTGGTGTTTGAAGGTCGCAGTTTTATGCTCAACGCCCAAGGCAATGTCACAGCCAGAGCGCCAGGTTTTGTGGAGCAACTCAGCATTTGGGATTTAGATGTTGCCGACTCCAACTCCAACAACAATCCCGTTGCGCCGCTTGAAGACGAGCTGACCGACTTGTGGCAGGCCTTGGTGCTGGGCGTGCGTGACTACATCGGTAAAAACAAATTTCCCAGCGTTGTGTTGGGCTTGTCTGGTGGCATTGACTCGGCCTTGGTACTGGCCATTGCGGTTGACGCCTTGGGCAAAGACCGTGTGCGCGCCGTGATGATGCCGTCGCCTTATACCGCCGATATATCGTGGCTAGACGCGGCTGAGATGGCAAGGGGTATGGGGGTGCGCTATACCGAGCTGAATATCACGCCACACTTTGAGGCGTTCAAGCAATCTTTGGCGGGCGAGTTTGAAGGCTTGGGAGAAGACACCACAGAAGAAAATTTGCAAGCTCGCATTCGCGGTACCTTGCTGATGGCCTTGAGCAACAAGTTTGGCAGCATGGTGTTGACAACTGGCAACAAAAGCGAAATGGCTACAGGCTACTGCACGTTATATGGTGACATGGCTGGTGGCTTTGCCGTGATCAAAGATCTGCTGAAAACCCGCGTGTTTGCCTTGTGCCAGTGGCGTAACGCCCACAACCCATTTGGGACGTGTGACAACCCCATTCCTCAGCGCATCATCACCCGCCCGCCCAGCGCAGAGTTGCGCGCTGACCAAACCGATCAAGACAGCCTGCCTGCCTACGACGTGTTAGATGCCATCATTGCCGCTTACATGGAGCACGACACAGCGCCTGCCGACATAGTCTCTCAAGGTTTTGACCCGGACGATGTGGCCAAGGTTGTGCGTTTAATTCGTATCAATGAATACAAGCGCCGTCAATCGCCAGTGGGCGTGCGCGTCAGCCACAGAGGGTTTGGCAAAGACTGGCGATACCCCATCGCCAACCGTTTTTTTGCTGAAAGCTAACCAGGCATTCCAACGGCCATGATTAAAGTCATCACCTTTGATTTAGACGACACCTTGTGGGCGATTGCCCCAGTTATTCACAAAGCCAACGAGCTGATGCTGGTGTGGATGAAGCGCCACGCGCCCAAGTTTGCCCAAACCTATGACGACCAAGGCATTGCCCAGTTGCGCGACGAGGTGTTGGCCAACAGGCCAGACATGGCA